>Ga0209405_1000378_pt1 | contig 37628 bp, 57 predicted proteins | sample COGITO_mtgs_1105_6_FD_184803 | JGI IMG/M metagenome (GOLD analysis project Ga0209405, IMG submission 184803) | Pelagic marine microbial communities from North Sea - COGITO_mtgs_110516 (SPAdes) (version 2) | ecosystem: Environmental > Aquatic > Marine > Epipelagic ...
CCTAGTTCCATCTTTTTTAAGTTGTAAATTTCTAGTCATCAGTGTGTCTCTGCCCACGTAGTTCCAACTTTGTACTCCCCGTCAAGAGGGCACCTGAGGTCAAACGCGAGTCCTGCTGCCTTGAGGCACTCAACCGCAAGGTAGCCATACTTCTCCGCGTGTTTTTCTGACACTTCCGCTTGGACTTCATCATGTATATTCCCTATGAATTTATAATCAAGACTCCACTGCTGCGCGTAGTCATCTAAAAGAACCAGTGCTTTCTTCATAACAACGGCACCTGCACCTTGTAGTAGAGTGTTTAGTGCCGCGTGTTCTGACCTGACTTGAAGTCTACGTCCGTCAAGACCTCTGAGGAAGCCGCGACCACTTGCTCTGCCAACGCGATCTCGTAGAGATTCAAGAGCAGGCGTATTTCGTAGAAATCGTTGCTTAAGGACTGAGCCGTCCTTCGCGCTTCCACCGACGATAGTGCCGATCTTTGCGTCTCCTGCTCCGTAGAGGAAAGCGTAGATGAAAGTCTTTGCCTGAGGTCTTGTTTCCAAGCCTGCAGCAAGTTGATTTCTTGTGTGAATGTCTTCGGTGAGAAGGACATCAGTAAACTCCTTGTCGTCCATGTAATGTGCCAGCATACGTAACTCAAGACCACTAGCGTCAAACCCAACTAACTTAGTACCACTAGGTACAGTCCAGCAGGAACGACACTCGTGTCCGTACTGACTGTGGCTAGAAGGAACCTGCGCCATGTTGGGTGACTGGTGCGTCATACGTCCTGTGATAGCTCCGTTGCTTATGACACGACCGTGTACTCTACCGTCCGCCTGTAGGTGTTCTAGCCACGAGTGAACCTGTGCGTATCTCTTTTGTAGCATCAAGTACTCTCTGACGGCACGAGCCTCAGGTAGATCAATAGTCTCTAGGACTGCCTCGTCAACAATAGGAGTACCTTTCTCCGTAACTTTGACGAAAACCGCACCAATTTCCGATAGCCTTCTCGCAATTTGTTGCCTAGATCCCACATTAAACACTTCAACCTTATCTTTAAGCCGTTTACCTGTCTTTTCACTGTGTCGGACGTGGACGATAGGCTGAAACCGTTGTTGTAAAGTTTCTTCAATTGCATTCATTTTCTCCATAAAAGTTGCACATAATTCACGAGCTAGGTTCTGATCCAGGACCCAGCCGTTCCTCTGCTGCTGTTGTACTGCGTACTGTACCTTGTGTTCTAACTCAATAGACTCAGGTGAGAAGCAGTCAGCCATCTCTTGTAACAACTTCTGATGTACTGCTTCTGTTACTTCTACGTCCCTCTCACAGTACTTAATCATACTGTCGCTTAAGCATGTCCAATCAGTGTGGTCACCTTTGGGGAAGCCCAGAGCGTTGCCCCAGTTCCGCAATGAGTGTCCACCGGACTTGCTAGGGTCACACAAGCGTGACAAGACTAGAGTATCTATAATCCTCTCAGGCTCAATCTGAAGCCCCCACAGACGTTCCAGCACAGGTAGGTCGTATCCTATAAGGTTGTGACCAATAACGCTCTTAGAGCCGCTGAGGGCCTCTGAAAGAGTTTCTTTACTGGTGTGTACCGTATTGATACCCGCTTCTCTAGTTACTACGCACCAAACACACGTAGGATCTAGGCCGTTAGTTTCTGCGTCGAGGTAGATCAAAAGTCACCGCCTACTTCTGGGTTTGCTACTTCCTGCATCCTACCTGTGCTTTTGTCGTAGTGTAGCCAGCAAGCGGGGCCGGTTTCCCCTGTGTAACGATTCTTTAGGACACGTACTGTTGTCGTGTTCCTAATTTCTTCGTTCAGGTTCTGCTGGTCACGCTCCATGCCGATAACGATGTCCGACAACTGTGCGATCGTCTGTGAACCCCTGAGTTCACCTAGACTGATACGCGCACCGTCCTCGTGTGACTTACCCTGCGCTCTCTTAAGGTGTGACACGAGGAACAAGCAGATGCCTGTCTCTGCCACGAGCGTCCTGAGCTTCGTCATTATCTCGTCAATAGCCTTGCGTTCATCCCCTGACTCCTGAGATGAAACAACGATAGACAAGTGGTCTAGCACGACAAACTTACAGTCCAGAGCCTTAGCCATGTATCTCACACGTGCTAGTAGGTTGTCCGTAGAAGTAGAACCCCAGTGATCGAATAGGTAGTACCGACCGGTGCCTAAAGTCTCTTCCCAGAAAGGACGTAGCTCGTCCACAGGTGTGTCTTCTTCTAGATGCAGAGGGCGGTTAGCAGACACCGACATGATACCCAGTGTGGTTCTAGAGAGATCTTCTTCTAGCGCAAGGACTCCTATGTTGCCTTCACATCTCTTAAGTAGATCAAACTCTATCTCACGTATAAACTGAGACTTACCCATGCCAGAACCGCTGGTGATCGTGACTAGCTCATAAGGTCTGTGTCCTCGCGTGAGTTGGTTTAAGCCGTCCCACGGATACGGAATAGACTTTACGTTCCTCTTCTCAACCAGGTTTTCCCATGTGTCTGTACCGGCGACGATACCGTCAGGTCTGTAGGTCTTAGAATTCCACCAACACTGCGTAAACTCCTTGACTTTGTTAGCCACAAGCATCTCTGATGCGTCTTTGAGTGGTAAGCGGCAGATCTGTAGCTTATTAGGACTAAATAAGTCCTTGACTTGGTCTACTGCTTCCTCACCCGCCTTGTCACCGTCAAAACAAATGACTACCGTCTCGTAAGACTCTAGCCACTCTAACTGCTCCTTCATCTCCTTAGCAGCTCCTGCTGCTCCTGTGCGTAGACTAACTACGTCCCATTTCCTACCTGACATCTCGTAGACTGCCATAGCGTCCAGTTCACCTTCTGTGATCGTAATGTACTTATTAGTAGTACACTTGGTCTGTCCGAAGAACCCTACGCCATTAGTGTCACCACTAGAGTAGAAGTTTTTATTAGTGACTTCCCTGACTTTAGCTGCGGACACCTCGTTCGTGTTCAGCTTGTAGTAGGGGTAGTAGTGTTTGATCACGTCACCCTTAGTAGAGTACTCTACAGTGACACCGAAGTGCCTACACGTCTCCTGAGAGATCCTACGATCTGTTATTGCTGCTACTGTGCCACCCATGTTGAGAGGCTTTGCTTTAGCGTGCGTTTCCATGCTTAGGTCACTACCTTTTTTAGTGTCACCACTAGAGTAGTGGTACGAACAACCGGAGGCAAAACAATGTTGACCTCCGTCATCGTAAATTGCTAGAGCGTCCGAAGATTCACACTTCGGACACCCCACGTGCCTTAAAAAATTAGCCATTATTTAGTTTTTCCAAAGGCTGCTAGTGTAACCTTCGTGTCCCATTTTGGGACTAAAATGAGACCCGAAGGTTACAAATACGCTTAGAAGTCCGGTGAGTCGTTAGCAGTCATCTCTGCCTCTTCCAAGACCTTGACCTTCTCCAAGTACGCTGGTACACCGTGTACTGGATGTGCGTTACCCAGCTTGTACTGGATACGTACCTTAGAGTTAAAAGGGATCTCGCCGTTGTAGGCGTTACCTTCCGCGTCAAAGCGCTTGATCTCAAAGTTAGACTTGAATTTGCGCTGCTTGTTTCCCTTGTAGTCCTTGATCTTCACACCTCTTGAAGCAAAGGACTCTGCGTCAGCTTCTGAAAGGGTGAGAGTGAGGGTATAAGACCCTGTAGACTGTCCGTTGTACACGTCATGCTGTGTCACGTTGCTAAAGTTTACAATGCCTTCTACTACTTGTGCTTCGTTCTGATTCATATGGAAATAATCTCCGTAGGTTTTAAGTGTACATGAAACAGCGGTTCGCCCGGTGGCGAACCTAAAACTGCCTGTACATACTATTATTTTACTCGCTTTTGCTACTTCTGTCTACACCTCCTTTCTCTTTTTTTTTTCACTGGTTCTATCTGTATAGGAGCCCAGTGGGTGAATTTGTTATCCCAATCATCTGGTGCCATACACCTGACTGTGTCGGTATAGGTGCCGAAGTAGCAGTGATACTGCTTACCCTGAACTTTCAACACTTCGCCCAACACGATCAACGGGTTAGGTCTAGTCAACCCACGTACAGGGCCTGGAAAGTCTACTCTCAATATTACTGTTTCGTCCAAAGGTACAGTTTTTATCGGTTTAAACATTAGTTAACTCCTTTTGTCGTCGTTACTGTTACGTATGTGAAATACGCGATGGTTAGAATGTTTATTTATTACTTAGCTCCTCGTATCGTTTAACCCAGTAATCGGCACCAGCAGCATCAGCAGCACGAGCAGCATTAACAGCAGCAGCATTAGCAGCACGAGCAGCAGCATCAGCAGCACGAGCAGCAGCATACTCATCAGTATAAGCAGCACGAGCAGCAGCATAAGCAGCACGAGCAGCATTAACAGCAGCAGCATTAGCAGCACGAGCAGCAGCCACGTAAGCAGCCTCAGCATTATAAGCATTCGCCTTTAGTGCTTCGTGACTCACGTCCTCTCCTGCTTGCCATCTCTTAACGACTTCTATATGTTCATTTGTCATTAGTTAATTCCTCGTACCGTTTAACCCAGTGCTCAACAGCCCAAGCAGCAGCCTCAGCAGCATTAACAGCAGCAGAATAAGCAGCCTCAGCAGCATTAGCATTAGCCCGTAGTGCTTCTGCACTAAAGTACTCACCCGCTTGCCATCTCTTTACAAGTTCTATGTGTTTATTCATTGGTTAATTCCTCGTATCGTTTAACCCAGTGAGCGGCGGAAGCAGCAGTAGTAGCAGCAGCAGCAGTAGTAGCAGCAGCACGAGCAGCAGCCCATGCAACAGTAGCAGCTTCGGCAGCAGCGGCATCAGCAGCAGCATGGACAGCCCTAGCAGCAGCAGCATCATCAGCCCTAGCAGCATGGACAGCCCTAGCAGCAGCATGGGCAGCGGCATCAGCAGCAAGCGAGTTAGCCTTTAGTTCTTCTGTAGTAACGTCCTCGCCTGCAAGATAGCGTTTGACCAACGAAATGTGCTTATTCATCTATTAACTCCTCGTATCGTTTAACCCATCGAGCGGCAGCTTCGGCAGCAGCTTCTGCGGTGGCGACATCAGCGGCAGCTTCTGCGGCGGCAACTTCGGCAGCAGCTTCTGCGGCGGCAGCAGCAACTTCGGCGGCAGCAGCGGCGGCAGCAGCATAAAGAGTTTCGGCAGCAGCATCGGCGGCAGCAGCAGCAGCGGCATCAGCGGAATCACGGTTGTCCTTAAGCTCCTGCAACGTGACGCTGTCGTTGTCTGCAAGCCACCGTTTGACCAGTTCTATGTGTTTATTCATCACTAAACTCCCTGTACTCTTTTTGTGTCGGCATGTCACATAAGAAACACCATATATCAAAGCCAGCTTCACTGGCTAACCAATCGCATGACCCGATCTCATCACCGGAGCCACACCTGTTACACACTACTTCTAACAACGTTTCCTTTTTTGGCTTTGTGATTTTCATGTTGTCACCTAGCTCCTTCATTTAGTCAACTCCTTGTATAGTTTAACCCAGTAAGCGGCTAATTCAGCGTTCCCTTCATCCGCATAGGAAGCAGCAACAGAGAGAGCAGCAGAGGCAGCAGCAGCAACTTCGGCATCAACATCATAGGTATCGTTATCGACATCATTATTCATTTGTTAACCTCTCGTCTTAGTGTCGCATTTCTTCTTTTTAGTGTCGTCTAAAGCGTTATCAAGTACCTTGTGTCCACACTATCACGCCATGCCTTTGCTTTTCCTAGCATAGAATGTAGTACTTCATTCTGTAACTCAAGTTCCGCTACTCGCCGCTTATGATCCTTTATTGTCTGCGCTTGTTCTTTGATGTTCGCACCGCAGCCGTAGCAGTAACACGTGTGTCTATTCATTTGTACCTCCTAAGTGTAACCTAAGTAGTACATAAGAAGTACTACTACGGTTACTACTAAACTACTTCTTATGTATCTTCTTAAGTACTACTTAAGTATTAGGGTACACTAAAACTCTTCTAGAGTCAACAAGACATCAGGAACATTCACTTGGTTGTCGTCGTCATATAACTCTGACTTATATATGCTGTTCAGGCATATCCGGCAGAGGTCGTAGAAGTCACCCCTGAAGTCTTTCTTTGTTAGTTCAGAGTCCTCTAATATCTTATCACATGCTTTACATCTCATCTTCTTCCTCGTCTGTTTGTTCAGGATCTATTTCAAAATTTAATAACGTAAAAACTAGGTATAACCACAACAATATAGGTAACCAAATAGGCAATGTAACTACCATAAGAAAGAACCTACTTATTTTCTCAAAAATCATTGTCTTTCACCCTTAGTGCTTCCCATGAAGAGGCCAATTCTACTACTTTCTGTATCTCATCTTCTACTTCCTCGTCTGTTTGTTCAGGGTCTATTTCAAAATTCAATAACGTAAAAACTAAGTATAACCATAACAGTATAGGTAACCAAATAGCCAATGTAACTACTGCAAGAAAGAACCTACTTATTTTCTCAAAAATCATTGTCTTTCACCCTTAGTGCTTCCCATGAAGAGGCCAATTCTACTACTTTCTGTATCTCATTGTCCAGTTCTTTAGCAAATACTTGACATTCTAGTTGTGCGTCCTTAGCGGCCCTGAGGTTACACACACGGGCGAAGGCGTACAGAGAGCCTGTCCAGTACCACTCTGTCATTAAAGACTGTGGTAGGAGCATACGGGCCTGCTCAGGCGCTATATTCTCTACAGCTATCATGTAGGAGTACAGTTCTTCACTTTCTGACATGAGTCTTTGGTAGGCATTAGTTAGTGCTTCAGATGCTTCATGTATCACATCTGTAGAACCCTGCTTCTTATCTGCTGCCCTAATTCTCCAACCTTCGTTTGGTGCGTAGAACTCTGGAGGGTCATCTACGTAGCGCCTAGATACTTCATTCCATACAAGACCCACCTGATGCTTCATAAGCTGCCTAGCTATGAATATAGGAGCTTTGCACCAGAATTGTAACTGTACGTGTCCAAAGGGTGACCAGTGACCTTCACGCGCTAAGAATGCTATAAGCTTCCTATCGTTGTCCCTCAGAGTGTCGTGTGATTTAGCAAATGACACCCTAGCAGCGTTAGCGACAGTTAGGTCTGACCCTAAGCGGTCTATTAGTCGTGCCTGTGTTGACCCTGAGGTCGTCTTGTTGTCTTTATTCATCTTCTACTATCTCCATGTCATAAGCTAAGTTTCTAGACTCCATCAGTTCATCTAGGTACTTATAAATCCCAGCGTCTGTAGTGCTTTCGTCGTCAAACTCAAGTGTAATTGTGATTACCTTCATGCTTTACGTTCTCCTTCGTTGCTGCTTATGTAGCGATATATTGCCAATCTAGTGGCGTTGGATAGAGGATGCACGGAAGTAAAAACCGTACGCGGCCTAGGCGTTGCCCCTCTAAGTTTAGTCCTCTGCATTTTCTTAAGTAGTTCCCTAATAGTCCTTTTCATGGTTTAACCTCTTGTTGTGTTTGTTGTATCCCTGTTTTACAGCTTTCTTCCTGTCCCTATAGACAGTACTTTTGTTAAAAGTACGGCTATGCTTTGCTACTGGATTCCTCGTTTTTCTCCTGTCCTTCATGAGTGTTACCCTAATGCGTTCTAAACGCCTCTGTGAGCTGCTGACGGATGTAATCGGTAATGACTAGGTTACCAGCATCAACTACTGGCAAAAGCTCTCCTGTGTCCTCTGAGAACCTCTGAAGAGACAAGGGCTCAAACTCTCCGTTGTACTCGTCTATAACTTCAAAGTCTAACACTACTAACTCACCCTTTTTAATCAGTTCTATTTCTGCTTTCATGATTAGCTCATCCTTAATTCAGTCTGGAAAGGTACCATAGCGGCACCAGTGTTTGCTTCAAATACTGCTTGTGAGAAACCACGCGGCGTTAGGCTCCTAATGTACTTAGTGCGTGCCGACTTGCCCCCTAGTTTTTGGTGTGCTGGATTCATATGTTGCATAGGCGGCTTGTGCTTAAACCTAGGATGTACAAAGCCGTTGCCTGTCCATAAGCACGTCTTTTTGTTGTACCTGTCCTGTTCAGGCAGAATATCGGGAAACTCAGGATGCGCTCCTGTAGGACAGTATCCGGCAAAATCACAAGGATTCCAGTACAGATCTGGTTTGCGCCACAGTGTGGATAAGACAGACACAGGATTCTCTACAGCGTAGGCGCATCCGAAAGTTGACGCTAACATAGCAAGCTTTGCGGCCTTGTGCTGGAATTCTGGATCAATGCTTTTCTTCTTTTCAAAATGTGCAGCACCAGAGACGGCTAAGTCTGTACAGGGAGCAAATGATATAACCATAGATGCCGGTTTTAATCCTAAGCCACCTAGGGCGCTCTCTACTGCTTCTTTAGCGTTACCTAAGCTAAGGTCTATGTTTAACCTATAGAGGTTTACAGGGTCGCCACAGACGCTATGGTAGTTACTGTGGTCTGTCTCGTTAAAGTCTACAGACACCACGTTATGGGTACCAGAGTTTAGCCACGGTTGCATGGCGTGTAGGCTGTGATTGAACAGGAATACTACTGTGTCTTTTTCTGATGTTTTCATGTGTTGCAATCCTCTAAGATGCTATACGCTTCATCATATTCTACATTAAATATATCTTGAGCCATGTCTGTATATCTTATGTCACCATTCTCATCTATTACGTCTATAGGTTCCTGCGAATCACGCATAATTCTTCTTACGTTCTTATCTGCAATGTCTGAAGCCTTTTCTATTCTGTTTATACTGTCCATCGTTATTAATCCTCGTGTATTTATGGTTGAGCCTATGCGGCGATTTTAACCGGTATCAAGTTACTTGTAAACTTCTTCTTCCTGCTACCATGCACCTTGATAGCTATGTTCTGCTTTGTACCATCGCAAACCAGACAAGCGGCGCATGAAATGCCTTTAGACTCGCTGTAACACTCGCTTTCATTTTCAAACATGCCGTCTGATTCTAAAGCTACACGGAAGGTCTTAGCGCCCATGTTCTGATATTTTAAGGCTATCTTCGGAGTATCTGCAGACACCATCACGAGACCGAAGAATCTGGTGTCAAAATTCTTATGTGCTGCTTGATGAGTATAGCCAGTGTGTCCGATGCCGTAGGACACTAAATGCCCTAAGGATTCATAAGACACTGCTGCAGGGTCACCATAAGCGCCTAAGCGTATTTTACGTCCTGCTAATTGTGTGGCATGTTCGCCAGCGTTAAACTTAGGATACAGACCACGCTTGTAGGCTTTGAAAACAGCGTTAGGAGCCTGTCCGATGTTGACATAACAAGCACCACCGGTAGAGTGTCGCATAGGACAGTTACCACATATGCTACTATCTTCTGACTGCTTAGAAGCTTCGATAGGACTCATGTCGCTTCTAAGTATCCATACTTGCACCATGTCGCCAGTCTTTCGGTTGCTGGTCTTCATGGTCGCGATGGCTACAATGGGTTTCCCGTCTAACATAGATGGGCCTTCGTAGACTATGAAGCCCTTATGTTTCTGCTTAGGTGCTACCTTTGTTTTACTGAATGCGTTCATCCTACTACTCTCCTGTTTGTTTTTGGTGGTTTAAGAACCCTGTAAGGTCTGCTACCGAATGGCCCATCCCGAAAACCACGTCTGCTATCCATTGCTTCTCATCTTCGGATGACGCTGTGACAATCGTTTGTAATTCTGCTGTAAGCTTTGCTGCTGATTTTATATACCCGCCTTTTCTAAAGCTCTTTATTTTGCGCCCTAGTCCGTAGACATGACTTCTAAAATTGTTCTTTTTCATCTTTGCTTCCTTGTTATGCTGCGATGTCGCCGCCATTTGTTTCTATGCTCCACTCTACATCCCTACACCACGCTTCCCACAGTGTTGGATCTAGCGCCTTGATTGTGTCTACTGCCACGTCGAACTCGATTATCGCGTCTCTACAGCGTATGGACAGTGTGTCCCTGTTCTTTCCCTGTTTTATGATCGCGTGCTGCCTTACGAGTTTAGTAAATGCGCGCTTGAGTTCGTTGTTCATCTGCTACTACCCCCTATCATCTGTGGGTACAAGGAACACGTCTGTCAGCTCTAAGTCAAACACTGTTAGTTCCATCTCCTTATGACCTTCAGCGCTCTTGACCATAAGAGTCACCCATTTGGTCTCTTCGCCTAAGTCGTTAGTTGTTATGCGTGCTTCTACTATTACCTTTGAAGCGTGATGTATACATGTGGAAGTTGTGATTGACATGTGCATATTCCTTTATAGTTATAGTGTGTAGCTAGTGTGTAGCCAGTGTGTAGCATGTGTGCTTTTCGTCTTGTTGGCCCTATTTTATACATAGGACTCCTTATGTCTACACTTTAATTGACCACTATGATGCAACATAATTACCAGTGATGTAGCCGGGATTCCGCATAATTTTCTTGTGTTATGGTTGCTTGTGTGTTACTCGTGTGGGCCTCAGGTAGACCACAGAAGCACCCACATTAGCCCACACATGTCAACCTTTCACTAAGATTTCTTGTGCCTAGCACATGTCAGCCTTGGGTGCAACCCGTGCAAGATTCGTGCCAACTTAGGTTGCTACCAGATCCTGACCCTTGTGTCAACCCGTGCAAGAATCATGCCAACTTAGGTTGCTACCACAGTCACGGCCTTGTGTCAACTCATGCAAGATCCATGCCAACTTAGGTTGTGCCAAAGGCTACCCGTGTAGCCAGTGTGTAGCACAAGGCCCTACCACATGTGTGACCATTGTGTCAACCCATGCAAGACTCGTGCCAACTCGGGCAACATGCAAAAGTTTCACCAGATTTGGACGGGGGGAGGGGTTTGACTCTTGAAGACTATTGTAGTACCCACCCAAGTACAAAATAGGGGTAAACAGAAAACACAAGTAAAAACTAAGAAAAACACAAGTAAAAACTAAGAAAACTAGCCAATTATAAACACATGTAACCCCTTGTTTTTACAAGGGAAACTACTACCGCCACTACTAGGTGATAAATGGAGTGTATTAAGTGACACTCTTGTCAGCAAAAAGAGTCTAACTACTGACAAAAGTGTGCTTATTTAGCGCACATAAGTGTACTAAAGTACTACCTATGAGCGCACATAAGTGTACAAAAAGCTTGACTTAGCTGTATTCTTATGCTATACTGTAGTTGTACTTAAGGACATTTGTTTATGACTGATGAAATCAAGAAGAGAGGTCGTGGTAGACCTCGTAAGTCAGACATAGCGGCTGTAAAGCCAGGAAACAAAGGTAAAGTAGGTAGACCAAAGGGTGACGCTGCGATAATAAACGAGTATAAATCTCGTATGTTGGCTTCCCCTAAGTCACGAAAGGTGTTAGAGACTATCTTTGATGCTGCTTTAGACAACGACCATAAAAACCAAGCTTCTGCTTGGAAGTTAATCATGGATCGTATGTTACCTGTAGGTGCTTTTGAGAAAGAAGTCATCAAAGACGCTGGTAGAAACTCTATACAGATAAATATATCTGGTGTTGGAGCTATAGACATAGCAGACCAAGGTGATAATGGTGTTGGATCTATGTCTAATGTTGGAACTATGTCTAATGTTGGAACTATGTCTATAGAAGGCGAAGGAGAAGTAGTAGACAACTATGGTGGAACAGATACAGCCAATGAAACTTAAAAACTTCTCTTTAGATGAGTTTGACTGTCGGTTCACAGGTGAAAACCGTATGGAACAGGACTTCTTAGCTCAACTAGACAAACTAAGAACAGCCTGTGGTTTCCCTTTCGTTATCACGAGTGGCTACAGACACCCCACAGAACACCCAATAGAGGCTGCTAAGATAATCCCCGGTACACACGCTCAGGGGATAGCAGCGGACATAAAAGTCATAGGTTCTGCTCAGAGATATTGTATACTACGCGAGGCGTTACACTTAGGCTTTACTGGAGTGGGAGTAGGTAGTACCTTTGTCCATGTAGACACCAGAGGGACTACTCCTTCTGCGTGGCTGTATTAGGTAAAACCAATGACACAAGGCGCTACTGAACTAAACATAGAACTCCTCCCTTGGCAACAGAAAGTCTGGGAAGACAACACTCGTTTTAAGATTGTAGCAGCAGGTAGACGTACAGGGAAGTCCAGACTAGCTGCTTGGATGTTGATCCTAAACGCACTACAGGCCGACAGAGGACATGTGTTCTACGTAGCGCCTACACAGGGCCAGGCGCGGGACATCATGTGGCAGACACTGCTGGAGTTAGGTAACCCTGTGATCTCTGGGAGCCACATTAACAACCTACAGATAAAGCTAGTTAACGGTGCTACCATAAGCCTCAAAGGTGCCGACAGACCTGAAACAATGCGTGGTGTAAGCCTTAAGTTCCTTGTGTTGGACGAATACGCAGACATGAAACCAGAGGTCTTTGAGCAGATCTTAAGACCAGCACTGGCTGACCAGAAGGGCTGTGCGATGTTCATTGGTACCCCCATGGGCCGCAACCACTTCTACGAGTTGTACAAGTACGGAGAACTAGGGGACGACGAGACTTACAAGACATGGCACTTCACGTCTTATGACAACCCTTTGCTAGACCCAGAAGAGATCAACGTAGCTAAGAAGTCCATGTCTACTTATGCTTTCCGACAGGAGTTCATGGCTTCTTTTGAGGCTCGTGGGTCAGAGATGTTCAAAGAAGGCTGGGTCAAGTTTTCAGAGGATAAACCAGAGGGAGGTGATTACTACATTGCTGTTGACTTAGCGGGGTTTGAAGAAGTCAACAAGAAGCGCACCAAGAACTCTAAGTTAGACGAGACAGCCATAGCAGTTGTCATAGTCAATCCTGAGGGTTGGTACGTTGAAAACATCATCTACGGACGCTGGAGCCTCAACGAGACAGCAGACAAGATATTCCAAGCTGTACGCGACTACAAACCAGTAAGCGTAGGTATTGAAAAAGGAATAGCAAAGCAGGCCGTAATGTCTCCTCTAATGGATCTACAGAAGCGCTACGGGACGTTCTTCAGAGTCGAGGAACTAACACACGGTAACAAGAAGAAGACTGACAGGGTGATGTGGGCCTTACAGGGACGCTTTGAGAACAGCTTTGTAACACTAAACAAAGGAGAGTGGAACTCTAGGTTCCTGGATCAACTGTTTCAGTTCCCTGATCCACTAACTCACGACGACTTAATAGATGCTTTGGCGTATATAGATCAGTTAGCAAACGTGGCTTATGACTATGATTATGAAATTGACGATCACCAGATACTTGACGTAATAGCAGGATACTAACTATGAATGAACACACTAAAAAAATAGGCGACTACGCGCTAAACGAACTCAACAGGAAAAACACATACAAGCAATTAGATTGTCCTGAGTTTACCTATGCGGGATACATCTTCCGCTTTGGTTTCTGGCCTTCCAATATCAACGGAAAACTACATCCTTACATGGCGATGATAGTGTGGACTCCAGCAGGTTGGAAGACGTTAGAAACTGGTGTCTTGCTGTACAACGAAGACGTTCGTATAGACGAGGCTTCTTCAGACTTGGCTGAAGATCTTAAAGTATTCATGTGGCACATTGGTAACGTATTTACACCGGCTTTTGTTGCTTTTATGAAAGAAGCCCCCGTTCTTGATGCAGTAGCTGCAGGAGATGTAACCATGACACCTTTAGAAAGAATTGCTAAACTACTAGGTACTGTACGTGTTACCGCAAGCGGAGAACTAGAATTTTCTAGTGTATCAACATGAGTGAAATATTTGAAACAGACCCCTTGTTAATAGAAGAATCTATTGAAGATTGGGTTATCACTAAGTGTGACGACTGGCGCGACAACTACGAGTCTAACTACTCGACTCGCTTTGACGAGTACTACAGGCTCTGGAGAGGCATCTGGGACGCTGCTGACAGCTCAAGAGCCTCTGAGCGTAGCCGTATCATTGCACCGTCTCTGCAGCAAGCAGTAGAGTCCAACGTAGCAGAACTAGAAGAAGCTACCTTTGGTCGTGGCAAATGGTTCGACGTGTCGGACAACGTGGGTGACAAAGATCGTCAAGACGTGATGTACCTACGACAGAAGCTAACCGAAGACTTTGAGAACTCTCAAGTCCGTAAAGCAGTCGCTGAGTGTCTTATCAACTCTGCCGTGTTTGGTACAGCAGTTGGTGAGCTTATTATACAAGATGTAAAAGAAATGGTACCGGCTAAACAACCTATTATGGGAGGTGATCTACAAGCTGTCGGTGTTAACATTAGAGAAAAAGTAGAAGTTAGACTTAAACCTATCCTGCCACAGAACTTCCTGATTGATCCCCTAGCTACCAGTATTGAAGACGCACAGGGTGTCGCCATAGACGAGTTTGTAAGCCTACACCAAGTAGAGATGCTTCAGGAAGAAGGTGTGTACCGTGACGTTTATGTAGGCACAGCAGCACCGGATACTGACCTAGAGCCAGACCAAGACCTTACGATGTACAACGACGACAAAGTGCGTCTTACAAAGTACTACGGCTTAGTCCCTAGAGAGTTACTTGAGAGTGCCACAGAAGACGACATAGAAGACGATGAAGAAGTAGAGGACATTTCTGGTGTTGGAGCAATGTCTACCGATGAAGACGACGAAGAAGAAACCGCTAAAGGTAAATCGAGGTACGTGGAAGCGGTAGTAGTAGTCGCCAACGGTGGTGTCCTTTTGAAGGCAGAAGCTAACCCCTATATGATGCAGGACAGACCTGTGGTTGCTTTCCCATGGGACATTGTCCCTGGAAGGTTCTGGGGTCGTGGCGTATGTGAGAAGGGGTACAACTCCCAGAAAGCTCTGGACACAGAGTTAAGAGCAAGGATAGACGCTCTGAGCCTCACAGTACACCCTATGTTAGCCGTAGACGCAACAAGACTGCCTAGAGGTGCTAAACCTGAGATACGCCCCGGTAAGATAATACTGACCAGCGGTGACCCTCGTGAGGTACTACAGCCGTTTAACTTCGGTCAGGTTGACCAGATTACCTTTGGTCAAGCCGCTGCGTTACAGCAGATGGTACAGCAAGCTACAGGGGCTGTTGACTCAGCAGGACTCAGTGGTGCTGTTAACGGCGAAGCAACCGCTGCGGGCATCTCAATGTCTCTGGGTGCGATCATTAAGCGCCACAAGAGAACACTGATTAACTTCCAGCAGTCCTTTCTCTTACCTTTCGTAAGGAAAGCTGCCTACCGCTACATGCAGTTTGACCCTGAGAATTACCCAGTTGCTGACTACAAGTTTAACGCCAGTAGTACTCTAGGCATTATGGCTAGGGAATACGAGGTTACACAGCTTGTACAACTACTTCAAACAATGCAGAAAGACTCACCTCTGTACAACACACTGATTCAGTCTATTATCGAGAACATGAACCTGTCTAATCGTGAAGAGTTGTTAGTAGCGATGCAACAGGCTATGGAGCCTAAGCCAGAAGAAGCACAGATGCAGCAAGCGACTCAACAGGCACAAGTGGCTCTACAGCAGTCACAAACTTCTGCCCTTAACGCACAGGCCCAAGAGTCCTCTGCAAGAGCCGGTAAGCTGGTAGCAGAAGCTCAGGCAGTACCACAGGAGGTAGAGATAGATCGTATCAACGCCATCACTAGAAACTTACGTGAAGGTGACGGTGACGACAAAGAGTTTGAAAGGAGAATGCGCGTAGCTGACACCCTTCTTAAACAACAAGAAATCAGAGGTAAAACAGATGCTAACAGACAAAGAACTGCAGGGCCTACTCAACAACGTCAACCGACACCTCCGTCCCCAATGGGAGCGCCTAGAGTCGCTGGAGCGCCAGATCAGGGAGTTATCTAATGCCGAAGAGCAAAGACCCAAAGCTAGCAAAAGCGGGAGTAAGCGGGTACAACAAGCCAAAAAGGACTCCTAAGCATAAAACTAAGAAGTTCGTCGTAGTGGCTAAACAGGGTGACCAAGTTAAAACCATAAGGTTTGGTGACGCTAATATGACCATTAAGAAGGAGCAACCCGCTAGACGTAAGTCATTCAGGGCTCGTCACAAGTGTGACACTAGTCCACCCAGTAAACTCACAGCAAGATATTGGTCTTGCAAAAAGTGGTAGGAGGTGATCCATGCCGAAAGTAGGAAAGAAAAGCTATCCGTACACCGCAGCAGGTATGCAGAAAGCTAAAGAAGCATCCAAAAAGAAAGGTAAACCCATGCGTAAGCAAGGCAAGTCCAAGCGGTAAACAAAACGCTTGACTTATAACCTTAAATATGCTACAATATAACTATAGTTAACCATAAGGGGGAAACAATGACTCCTGAGCTTGAAACCTACTACAACAACTACAACCAACTATTTAATAGCCTAGGTTTCAAACAACTCTTAGAAGAGCTTGTTGATAACTCTAAAGACCTTGCTGATGTAAGGTCAGTTAAAGACATAGAAGAACTCTTTTACCGAAAGGGCCAAATAGCCGCTTTTGCAAGCATAATCACCCTAGAGGATATGATTACAGCAGCAAGAGAGCAAGCCGAAGAGGTAGAAGAAGATGTATAAAGTATACGATTTTCGTTGTGCAAACGGACACGTATTTGAAAAGTTTGTAACAAGTGGCACTACAGACAGTAGGTGCGTCTGTGGTGACATGGCTACAAAAACAGTATCTGCCCCGTCTTTTATTCTTGAGGGTACTAGTGGGGATTTCCCCGGTAGACACCTTAAGTGGCTAAAAGAACACGAATAAGCAGATAGCCTTGGCCAGTGCTATACCTGTATTGCCGCTGGTCGCCTCCATAATGATTATTGTCACGGAGTTTAATTATGTCAAGAGCGACGATGGTCGATTCGTCCCCTGAAGAGGGCAACACGGAAGACCTCATAAACGAAGCAGAAGAGATTCAACTAGAAGTTGAGCAACCTCAAGAAGAACAACCTACTATACCAGAGAAGTACCAAACTAAAAGTTTAGAAGAGGTAGTGCAGATGCACCAGGAAGCTGAGAAGCTTCTAGGTCGTCAATCCTCTGAAGTAGGAGAGCTTCGTAGAGTTGTAGATGACTACATTACAAGTCAGCCACAACAAAATGCACCTCAACAACACGTTGAGCCTGACGACGATATTGATTACTTTACAGATCCCCAAGCAGCCGTTAATCGTGCTATTGAGAATCACCCTAAGATTAGAGAAGCGCAAGAGTACACTACTGCTTATAAAAAGCAGACATCACTCGCGCAGCTTCAGAGTAAACATCCAGACATGCAAGACATCCTCAGTGATGAGAAGTTTGCAACATGGATCAAAGCTTCTAAGATTAGGACTCAGTTATTTGTAGAAGCTGACCAGCGCTTCAATTCCGAAGCCGCTGATGAACTCTTTTCACTATGGAAAGAACGCAAGACAGTTGCACAGCAGACCGCACAAGTTGAAAAACAAGCGCGTAAGCAGCAACTTAAGGCAGCTAACACAGGTAACGCACAAGGCAGTGGTGAGGGTACAAGAAGAAAGATTTATCGCAGGGCCGATATTATTAAACTGATGAGAACAGATCCTGAGCGTTACCAAGCTATATCAGCAGAAATACTGGCAGCTTACGCGGAGGGACGAGTAAAATAATCTATTAGGAGATTTAAATGGCTACTGCCACATATCCCGGAGCGGGGGGCAACACCGCTAAAACAGAAGCAGCTACATTCATACCAGAAATCTGGTCTGATGAAATCATTGCTGCTTACCAGAAGAACCTTAAAATGGCTCCTCTTGTCAAGAAAATTGGCATGAATGGGAAGAAGGGCGATAAGCTCCACATTCCTAAGCCTGTCCGTGGTGATGCGAATGCTAAGGCTGCTGATACAGCAGTTACTATCATTGCGAACACTGAGGGCGAACTGACTGTTGACATTGATCGACACTTTGAGTACTCAAGACTCATTGAAGACATCGTCGAAGTACAGGCTCTTAGCAGCCTTCGTCAGTTTTACACAGAAGACGCTGGGTACGCTCTGTCTACCAAGATTGATGCAGACCTTCACTCTTGTGGTACTGGTTTCGGTAACGGAGGCGCAGTTGTATTTGGTGCCGCTGCTACTGACTATCAGCACACAGGTTGTTTCTTCAATGACGGTGGAACAACGACTCAGTACACAGATGACACGCAGGTTGCTGCTGACATCTTTACTGATGCTTTCTTCCGCGACATGATTCAGAAGCTTGATGATAACAACGTACCGATGGATAATCGTGTACTCGTTATTCCTCCTTCTGTTCGTAACACGATTATGGGTGTTGAGCGTTATGTATCTTCTGACTTCGTAAGTGGTCAGGCGGTAAACTCCGGTCTTATCGGTAATCTGTACGGTGTAGACGTGTACGTGTCTGCTAACTGCGCTACTATCGAGGCTGTCGGTGATAACTCTGCTGACACTGCTATCGCTACTCGTGGTGCGTTGCTGTTCCATAAGGACGCTATCGTTCTTGCGGAGCAACAGTCTATACGATCTCAAACCCAGTACAAGCAGGAATACCTCTCCACACTCTTTACGGCTGATTGCCTGTACGGTGTAGAAGTGTATCGTCCTGAAGCTGGTTTCGTACTGGCTGTACCTGAGTAAAGCTACAAAGGGGGGCGCAATGCCCCCTTATCTTTTTTAAAGAGGTGACCGCTTGAGAAACACCATTATTAGCTCTATTAGGCAAGGTATACGAAATGCTATAGAGAGTGTTGTAAGCGCTCTTGCCCCTATATTCTACTGGCCTGGTACTCATACTTTAGAAGCAACCACAGGCACTGATCCCACGTTCACCCGCGCTACTGCGGCGACATTTGAGGACTTTGAAGGCGTTATTAGGACGGTCGAGAGCAGTGAACCAAGGTTTCAGGGTGCTAGGCGGGTAGAGAATCTGATGACGATTAACTCAGAGGATATAACAGTTGCTGGGTATACAAAAGGTAATGGTGCGGTTGCTAGTAACGCTACTACAATGGTCTATGACGGCACACCCAACGGTTATATTTTTGAAAGTATGACAGTTCCTGCCAAGCCGTTAGGTTCAGGGTCTTACCGTGTTTCTGCGGATATGGCGCTTGTGTCTGGATCTCCAACCTCTGCCGCTGAGATAGATTTGAGGATTGAAGGATCAGCCGCACTTACACAGTCTAAGTCTCAAGTCGGAACTAGTTTAACCTCGACTGTCCAAAGAATAACCGCTATTACGGCTAACAGTACTGGTACGAGTATTCAGTTTGCTGCGTATTCTCAAGTAGCGGCAACTTTAACCTTGACAAATATAATGGTCGAGTGGATTCCATCAAGCCAGACCAATCAGAACCCCAGCGAGTACGTGTCAACAGGGGTTGCTACTGGCCCTGAGTTAGCTTCCAATGTTGCGGCAGATTGGATTCCGAATGGTGGAGGTTCAGCGGTTCAGGATGGCGAATGGATTGTTATTACGGGGGCGGGGGCACACACTACGGGGGTATCTCTTCCGATACCAACCGTAAACGGCGGAACCTATCTTTGGAGTATGGAGGTTGAGCTACTGACGGCAACTGCGTTTGACCGTTCAATATCCGTCATCACCGCAGGCGGCGGGGATGCTTTTACGCCCAGCAGTTATAGTCTTATATCAAGTAGCCAAACAGTTACCTATAGTGGAGTTTGTACAGACGCAACATCACCTTCATACATAATAGCCCACCCAAGAGGCGTAGGTTTAACCGCTCGTATTAGAAACGTATCAGTCAAACAAGCAGAACACGGCGCTAACGTAGACGGTGTCCAGTACTTCAACACGCTCAACGCTAACACAGTCACTGCCAACGTGGTCACAGAGGCCGTAGGGTCTCCGCTAACACGCGCTAACACCCAATTTGGTGATCTTGGAGGGATATCCGGTGTTGCTCCAGCAAACTACGTTTCCACGCCTAATGTCGTGACGACTTGGCCTGAGTTGGATCTTAGGGCTAGGATTGCAATAAACGCAATAAGTGGTTTCAACTTTTTTATAAACAAAAATAATATGTTTAGTTTTGCAATGCGGTATGACAGGCTACTGCGGTTGTATGTAGCTCCAATTTCGGGAACAGGGGTTAATTCGTATAGTACTGTAGCACTTCCTGCTTCAATTATAGGCGTAACAACGTGGTTTAGAGCAACTTTTGACGCTGCAACAGGTGACGTTAAGTTCTTCACTGCTGACGGGAGTTTAGAAGCCCCTGCAATTAGCGACTATGTGCAACTTGGTACAACTATAAATAACGGCCTAACCGATATTCGAGCAGACACAAGTGAGTTTACGGCTAGCGTAGACAGTATATGGTATCCGCTTTACGGTAACATCTACAGATCACAGGTATACAACGAGATCGACGGCACAACACCCGTGGTTGATTTCACGCCGGGTTCATACGTCAGCGGCAGCACCTTCGTATCATCGACATCAGGCGAGACATGGACACTAGAAGGCAATGCCTCCATATTCCAGCCTCCGGTAGATGCGTCTGGGCCATTCGGGTATCTTGCTGAGAAGGCTAGTACTAATCTGGCGCTTCAGTCTGAGGACTTTAGTAATGCTAGCTGGATTGGTTCGAGCGGTACAGTGCCTTCAACTACCGCAATAGTTGCGCCAGACGGTACACAAACAGGTAACTTGGCGATTACAGCGGTAAACTTGCCCTTTAATCGAAGGCAAGGAGGCTTGTCTTCTGCTGGATACGCGCCCTCTTTTTTTGCTAAAGCGCAAGAGTATTCGTTTGTTTTTATAAATAACGACAACGGTGTTGGCTGGGTTTGCTTTGACTTAGCAACCGAAACGATTACATCTGGGAATGCTGGATTTACAGGGGAAATGACCCCAGCAGGAAATGGTTGGTATAGGTGTAAAGCTAATTTCCCAACAGGTGTCGCAGGGAATAACGCTCAATTTATGTTTGGCGTAAGAGAAAATAGTGGTGGAAACTACCAACCCGCATCTACTGCAAACGGAACTTCAGGTGCTTACATCTGGGGAGCCCAAGTAGAACTAGGCACATACCCAACATCCTACATCCCCACGACAACGACAGCCGTCACGAGGAATGCTGACGTTCTGACCGTGGCTGAATCCGGTGCTATTGATTACACGATTGGGACATTGTCTCTTGAGGCCAGCAGAGCACACAGTGTTGATGCCGGCAACTCGTCAATAATCGGGACTGGTGGATTTATAATGTATTCAGTCACTGGCATTACTGATACGACAAATAACAACAGCGGCGTGACGGGGGTGTCTGGTGTATCAAGGCTTAACAATCCTGTTCAAAGCGCAATAGTTTGGGGAGGCTCTGCAAAAGATGTTTATCACGGGGTAGCCACGGCTTCTGGCTCGTTTGCTGCACCGCTTACATCAGGGGATCTTATAGTCGGCGGGGGAGCTGGAGGTGCATCGGGAATGATGTCTAGAAACCTCAAGATATTTAACACCGAACTAACGGCTGAGGAAGTAGGTGACTTATGAGCTTCTACATCAGCATATGCACCGACCTCAACGCTCTGATAGCTACAGGCTTGGTTGACGAGGAATCACCCCTGAGAGGCATGATAGACGGCAGAAGTGGCAACTATGTCTGCCACAACCTTCCCGTAGACCCCACAGAGTCCATGATCATCATCAGCAGCCTTGAAGGGCTTGAAGAGATCGAGGCACTGGACTACATCACAATCACCACTCCAGAAGTGGTCTTTGGCTACAAAGAACAAGAGACTGATGAAGATGGTAACTTATTGTGGGGGCCGTACTACTGGGTGCAACCACCGTCATACACTGTAACGACTGATAACTGGGTCGATACAGGACGGGTGGATGAGAACGGGTTCCCTATTTATGAGAACGAGCCGACGACTGAAACCATCACGCCTCCGCCTTACGAGACTACTCTGGGGGCCGTACTACTGGGTGCAGCCACCGTCACACGAGATCCGATTACGCAGGACGTTCCGCCGGATGCGGCAATGAGAGCCTTATACGATTCGATTTATGATCAGTCACCGCAGCCAGACCCGCTTGATCCAACTGCACCACCGACAATACCGTCGCAGTATTTCGCCCTACCAAACGGGTACGACTCAAGCCAGCTTTTAAACACTTAATAAACTAGGAGACCATTATGGTCAAATCAGGTACTTTCACAGCAAATGGTTCAAGTGCGTGGCTTGCAGTTAAGACACACCCTGTCCATATTGCTATCAATGGAACATTTGGCTCAGGCACTGTTGCTGTTGAGCAAAGGATTCAGAACACAACGTCAACGGTTGTAGACAGTGGTTCAGCCATTGCTATCACTGCTGCTGACAACTCCTCGTACAACTTTCAAGAAGGTGACAGTATTCGTCTAACGCTTTCTGGGTCAACGTCACCAGACCTCGACTACAAAATCAGTGGAGTGGTGGCGTGACCGACTATGCAAAGACAACCGATTTCCAAGCCAAGGATGCACTTCCTTCTGGTGATGCGAATAAGGTAGTCAAAGGCACTGAGTTTGAAGCTGAGTTTGACAACATTGTCACAGCGGTTGCTTCTAAGGCAGATAAGGCAAGCCCTACTTTCACAGGCGTAGTAGTCGTACCGTCTCCAGTGACCCTTGGCGGTACCTCGATGACTGCTACTGCTGCAGAACTTAACACCTTAGCTGGTATTACAGCTACTACAGCAGAACTTAACGTCTTAGACGGGTTAGACCGTGGTAGTATCCTCTATGGTAACGCCAGTGGTGCAACAGCAGTCCTAGGTCAAGGTACTGCTAACCAAGTTCTAACAAGTGACGGGACGGACATTGCGTGGCAGGACGTAGCAGCAGTGGCTGCTCCTGCGTACAACGCATGGACAGTAAAGACAACCACGTACACAGCCGTTAACGGTGATCAGCTAATAGCAAACCACGCTAGTACACCGTTCACTGTCACACTACCTGCTTCTCCCTCAGTGGGAGATTCTGTTACTCTAAAGAACGTAGGTGCTGCTCTGCTGACTGTTGGTAGAAACTCACAAAACATAAATAGCGCAGCGGCAGACGCAACAATGCCCACGGGTAACGCTGCTCAACTAGTCTATGTCGATGTAACTATCGGCTGGAAGGAGCTTTAGAAATGGCAGTAATAGGGGCATCAAGCCCGATAAAATCAATACAACGGGGGACAACCTTAAGCAACCCCTCTACGGCTGTGAACGTCACAATAACCGCAGTAGACTTGGATAAAAGTTTTGTATCTGCTACAAACAAAACCGGATACACTAACGTATCCAATAACACTGGCGTGGGAATAGGTGCAGGAGCCACGCTTACTACAACAACAAATTTAGCGGTAAGCGGTGGGAGTACATATTACACCCCCGGAACTTTGTCGGCTACGTTGCATTGGGAGGTCATAGAATATGTCTAACGTCACTTATGCCAGCATAGACGACAACAGTATTTGCATTGGTATTACTGAATATCAACAGGCTGTGACACCTAGCGCCACCATGATTCTTTTGTCGTCTTTCGACACAACAGTAATGGGCCAGCGTTGGACAGGTACAGCATGGGAAACACTGCCTGAGACAGCCGCTTCCGCACGCGAGTGGCGTGACAACGAACTGGCCGCAACTGATTGGATAATGCCGGTAACTGATCACCCCGACCGCGCTGCTTACATTACTTACAGAGAAGAACTTAGGCAGTGGCCCAGTACTCCTTTGTTCCCAGACACTAAACCAACCCTAGGAGTTTGAATGAGAAAGAAAGTAGAAAAAGTCGGAGAAGTTGTTTTAAACTTCATTAGCGCTGTTAGACCTGTCGTTGTAGGCGCTTTAGTTGTAACAGGGTCTTTGGTTATCCTTAGTATAACACTTAGTGTTATGTTTTGATTGAGTCCTTAATCGGCCCTGTAGCGGCCCTCTTAGATAAGTTTATAGAGGACAAAGACCAGAAGAATGCACTAGCTCAACAGCTAGCTACCATGTCTGAACGTCACGCACAGGAGCTGGCTAAGGGTCAAATAGAAGTAAACAAAGTTGAGGCTTCTTCTAGCTCCTTGTTTGTTTCAGGATGGCGACCAGCAGTTGGCTGGGTATGCGTCTTAGGTATGGCAGGAAATTTCATCATTATTCCGTTAGCGAACTTTGTGCTTGCACTCTCTGACTCAAACATAACGATACCTTTAGTTGACACAGCTACCATGATGCCTGTGTTGATGGGTATGTTGGGTTTGGGTGCTATGAGAAGCGCGGAAAAAATTAAGAAGGTTAGCCGCGAACAATAAGGGTGCCGCACATGAGCGACAAAGACAACTTAGACAGGGCTTTAGACATAGCCCTAGAAGCTTTAGAACGTATATCACACCACGAGCAAGAGTGTGGTAAACGATGGTCTGAAGCAACCATAGAACTTAGAGAACTTAAGAAAGCTACTAACGACCACTCTGTCAGATGGGAAAAACTGGCGTGGTTGGTCATAGGTGCTTCGCTTACCTGTGTGGTGACTATCGTTTCTTCGGTGGTGTTCTGATGGCTAGTTTTCTGGACAATCAAATAGATCCACAACTGCTTGCCGATATTATAGCAGCTAATGCCAAACAAAAAGAAGAAGAAGAAAACCAAACAGGCAGCGCAGGTGAAGGCAATAGATCAGACGGTGCTAACGGCGCTCCTCCGGGTACTTCACCAAGCACCACGTTATTCCCTAGATTCAACATCTTTGGCAACGACCCCGACAGCATCCAAAGCACTATTCCTACATCGTTTCCCGGTGGTCGAGATATTGTAGACGTTTCTGTCGAAGAAGCAGAAGCAGCCGTTGCTGCAAACTTTACTCCTGAAGAAAGGGCTGCGTGGGAAGCTGCTATTGCTGAAAACATAGGAAACTTAACAGGTGACGACCCTGACTTAACAGGAGTTGACCCCGACTTAGCAGGAACTGCGGCTGCTGACGATCTACAAATACAAAACATACTAAATCAGGCAACAGGGTTTACTGCTGATGGTTTTGCTGCTGTGTTTGAAGAATTAGATGAATTAGATGAAAACCTTGGAGAGATAGAAAAAGAGTACGTAAAAAGACTTCAGAATGAACTCCTAAGAGAAGGCGGTATTGGTTGGGAGTTTAACCCAGAAGAAGGAGACTCTATTTTCTTTAAGCTTCCTGTAGTAATTCCAGGCATGAGCGGAATTATGAAGATAAAGATTAAGAATCCCAATGGAACGTTTAAAACAGCGGGTAAAATAGCAGCAGAAACTCATACGCAGATTGAGGCAGCAGTCGACGAAGTAGTAGCGCTGCCTGGAAAACTAATGGAGCAAGCCGGAGAAATCCTTGGTCAGAACGGTGAACTAGAAGAAATATTAGCAGGTACTTCTGATAAAACAATTGAGGAAGCTTTAGGAGATATCTTTGAGGGTATTTTTGGAGCAGAAGGAGAGACAGACACAAGCGGCATTTGGGACATACTGATTGGACAGCTTACCCAAGAAACAATAGACAACGAGTCTGTCGAAGGTGGTTTGCTTTGGCTTGAACCTGTAGATCCTACAGAGCCTGTAGATCCTACAGAGCCTGTAGATCCTACAGAGCCTGTAGATCCTACTGAACCTGTAGATCCTACAGAGCCTGTAGATCCTACTGAACCTATAGATCCTACAGAGCCTGTAGATCCTACTGAACCTATAGATCCTACTGAACCTGTAGATCCTACTGAACCTATAGATCCTACAGAGCCTGTAGATCCTACTGAACCTATAGATCCTACTGAACCTATAGATCCTACTGAACCTATAGATCCTACAGAGCCTGTAGATCCTACAGAGCCTGTAGATCCTACAGAACCTGTAGATCCTACAGAGCCTGTAGATCCTACAGAACCTGTAGATCCTACAGAGCCTGTAGATCCTACAGAGCCTGTAGATCCTACTGAACCTATAGATCCTACTGAACCTATAGATCCTACAGAGCCTGTAGATCCTACTGAACCTGTAGATCCTACTGAACCTATAGATCCTCCTGAACCGCCTCCTAGTGGTGGTGGCGGTGGTGGTGGCGGTGGTGGTGGCGGTGGTGGTGGTAGGGTAATAGGAGAAGCACCTATGTTACAACTACCGGCTTTTAGACCGGTAATGCCGCAGCAGAAAGACTACACAGTAGCGCTTAACAACATTATACAAGAAAGCTTGTTTGAAGGGATGATCTAATGATCTATAAAGACTTAGTTAACAATGTACTTAGGCGGCTCAGAGAAACAGAAGTAACCTCTGTGCAGTCTACGTCTTACAGTAAACTCATAGGTGACTTAGTTAATGACGCTAAAGACCTCGTAGAGAGTGCTTGGGATTGGTCGTCGTTACGCACTACTTTAGCTATCAATACTACCGACAGTGTCTACAACTACGCACTCACTGGCAGTCAGAATAAAGTCAAGGAACTTAGTGTTCTGAATGACACCTCTAATTTAACAATGGAGTACAGGACTAACAAATGGATGGACGACCAGTATTTCCTACAGTCACCACTTTCAGGCGCACCTCAGTACTACACGTACAACGGAGTTAACGCTGCTGGTGACAATCTTATTGACGTGTACCCTAAACCAGACGGTGTCTACGCGCTGAAGTTTAAGTGTGTGATACCTAATGTTGCCTTAAGTGCGGACACTGACAACCTTGTTATTCCTTACTCACCTGTGTTGCACCTCGCAATAGCTTTTGCTTCCAGAGAACGTGGTGAAACCGGAGGCACTTCTACTGCTGAATACTTCCAGATGGCTAACAAGTACTTGTCTGATGCAATAGCCTTAGACGCTGCTAGACACCCAGAAGAAACAATCTTCTATACGCCCTGAGGCATATATGGCACAAGAGATTAAAAGTATAAACCTTGTAGCGCCTGCGTTTAAAGGTATTAACACTGAAGATTCGGCCTTGTCTCAAGACCCTTCTTTTGCTGACGTAGCTGACAACGCTGTGATCGACCAGCGAGGCCGTATAGCCGCCCGTAAAGGTTTGTCAGTGATCACCACAGACAAGACCGTATTAGGAGCAGGGAAGATACGGGCGATCAAAGAGTTTAAGAATGACGCGGGAGTAACAAAGGTATTTTCTGTTGGTAACAATAAGATCATCAGCGGTACAACTACTTTGGTTGACGAGTCTCCAGGTGGAGGCTACACCATCACTGCTGACGATTGGAAAATGGTTAATTTTAATAACAACCTTTATTTCTTCCAGCGTGGCTATGCTCCTCTAATTTATAACACAATTGCTACAAATGTCTCAGGCGGCGCTAACAGTGCTGTGGTTGAGCTAAGTACAGTCCATAGTGCTTCTGCTGTTACCTCAGCTATCTATGGTAACGAAGTCTTAGCGGCTTATGGTAGGCTTTGGACAGCAGACTTTGCTGACGACAAGTCTACTATATACTGGTCTGACTTATTGGCAGGACATAAGTGGCATGGCGGTTCTTCAGGTTCTATAGACATATCTAAAGTATGGCCCAACGGGCACGACGAGATTGTATCTCTCGCTGCTCACAACAACTTCCTAATTATTTTTGGGAAGAGAAACATCGTGGTGTACTCTGGTGCTGATGACCCAGCTACAATGGCTTTACAAGACACCGTTACGGGAACAGGCTGTGTCGGTAGGGACACCGTGCAGTACACAGGTATGGACGTTTTCTTCCTGTCTCAAACAGGGCTTAAGAGTTTCGGCAGGACAATACAAGAAAAGTCCATGCCTCTCAACAGTCTGTCAGGAACAATAACTAAAGATATCATTACGCTGTTGACAACAGAAAGCGAATCGTTTAAGTCTGTGTATTACCCAGAAGAAAACTTCTACTTATTAACTTTCACAGGTCAAGACGTAACCTTATGTTTTGACATACGCGGTGCTTTAGAAAACGGAGCGTACAGAGCCACACGCTGGCCCCTCACAACTTTTACTTCTTATGTTAGACAAGATAGCGGAGCTTTATTAGTTGGAAGTGAGTTGGGAATAGGTCAATACACAGGGTATCAGGACAACGGTCTAGCTTACCGTTTTAAATACAGCAGTCCTGAGTTAACTTTTGGCGACCCTTCTATACTAAAGTTTCTTAAGAAGCTACGTCCGACAATAATCGGTGGTAGTGGACAACCTGTTTCCATGCGTTGGGCGTATGATTTTGGATCAAGAAGTGACTCCATAGTCATATCTGTCGGAGCTTCAGATCCTTCTGAATTCAACATTGCAGAGTTTAATATAGCTGAGTTTACATCCGGTAAGCTGGTGATCCGTGATTCAGTTAATGTAAGCGGTAGTGGAACAACATTAGCAGTAACAATAGAAGCCGACATTGACGGCACAGAGCTTTCTCTACAAGAGATTAACGTATTAGCACTTATGGGTAAAATAATATGAGTAACTATATCAACAAGAGGGTTTACTAATGAGTGTACTTGGATCATTAGGCCTTGGAGCTGCTGGTTTAGCCTTCGCTAAAGAAGGTTACGATAAGCTAGGCACAGTAGGACAACAAGCTTACGATGCTTACACCAAAGAAGGTGGACTAGCAGACGAACTGCGGGGTCTGTCGGAGTTTCAACCCTATACCGTCACTTCTGCTACTGGTAGTCAGTTTGGGATGGGCCTTGGTGAAAACGGAGAGATGGATTATAACTTAAATCTCTCCGGTACTGAACAAGACCTCCAGAACGAACAGATGAGACGCGCTGAGTCCATGTTCGCTTTAGCTGAACAAAACCCTGCTGCTCGTGAACAAGAAGTGTTCCAACGCATGATGGACAGTATTAACCCTCAGAGAGAAAGGGAACGATACGAGTTGGAACAACGTCTACAAGGGCAAGGACGCTTAGGTGTACAGACAAGTATGTTTGGAGGCACTCCTGAAGGCTTGGCTATGGCTAAAGCACAAGAAGAAGCCTACAGTCAAAACATGTTAGGCGCTATGACATTTGCTGGTCAAGAACAGGCACGACAAGCACAGTTAGGCACAGGAATGCTTGCTAACGCTTATGTACCTCAGGCACAACTATTGAACGCTATTCAGCCCGGGCAGACAGCAGCAGAACAACGTAGGGCGCAGATGGCTGCACAAACAGGAGCTTACGGAGAAACGTATTCCACAGGTCTACAAGCTTTACTTTCTTCTGCTTTAGGGCAGGCAAGTCAAGCGACTTCCTTAGGGTCGGGTCTAGCCAGTAAAGCCTTAGGTGGCTTGTTTAGTTAATTAAGGAGAGAATAATGCCTACACTAGGACGAGAGTTTTTACAAGCTTTAACAAATCCACCCATTAATCAAGGGCTGTTTAACTTAGGTTCTGCCGTTGGTGGTATGCCGGGGCAGTATAAAGCACAGAAGAAAGAAGAATCATTTAACGCTTTAATGCAACAGGGACAGGCCGCTGTGGCTCAAAAAGATCCTAACACTTTACTACTTCTTTCTAATCAGTTGTCTTCTTTGGGTTACCCACAAGAAAGTGCAGCACTGTCTAAAACAGCAATGCAACTCCAAGAACAAAAAAAAATAATTGAAGCGGGTTCAGGCATGTTTTCTGAAACACCTGAACAAGTTATGGGTTCAGTACAACAGCTTATTGCTTTAGGGCGTTTTGAAGAAGCCGAACAAGCTTTGAAGAGGGCTGAAATCCTTACAGAAAGAGAGCAAACAGTAGGTAGACAAAGAACTTCTGCTCAGATGTTGATATCAGAGCTACAAGGGATTATGGAAACTCCTAATATTTCTAAAGCAAACAAAGAAAAAGCACTAGGTTTATTAAGAGAAGCTGCAAAAGCAGGAGAAGACTCTGATCTTCTGCAACCGCGAGTAGAAGAACTTAAAAAAAGCTTACTTCCTGTGAACACAGGTAGTAGGGCTGCTCCTGTTTTTAGAGATCTTATGCGCCCAAATTCGAACACAGGCGTGATGGAAAAGCGAACTATAAGCTTTACCACAGACCCTATTACAGGTGCCGTTACTGAAGAGGACGTAGGTTTAACTCCTCCAAAAGAGTTTGCACCTCGAAAAGAGGTGGAGCTAGGTAGTATACCCACTCCTGTAGAAAAAAAACTAATAAAAATATCTGAAGAAAGTACAAAAGCAGGTATTCTTTTAGGTAGAAACAGAAGTTTAAGGGATAGTTTAAACGCAGAGAATCCTAAAACAACTGGTCTTTTAAGCGACTTCAGAACATCAATTTTAAATCTTGCAGGTATGCGAGACAAAGAAGAAGAAGATAAAACCGCATACTTAAAAAATAAAAACATGGACATGATAGAGGGATTACCTCCAGGAGTTGCTTCTGACAGAGACATTGAAATATTTAGTCAGGGTTTTCCTGAAGCAGACGCTAGTCGCGAAGAGATTTTAAGGTACTTAGCAGCAGAAGAAAGAATACTAGCTGCTCAACAAGACATGGCTATTATTTTTGAACAGCATCTTCAAATGCAGGTTGAGGACGCACGAACCGGTTCAATATTAGGTTACGAAAGCAAAAGACAAGCTTATGGTACTTACATGAGCAAAACTTTGAACAAAATGGAAAAAGAAAAAGAGGGAAACCCTGAAAAAACTATTGAAATAGAAAACAGGTACGCCAAGCAGATGCATAGCGACCTTGGTTTTGTTCCTAATTTTTACCGATAAGGAAACATAATGGCTAAAAACATATTTACTGGTGAAGAAGTTTCTAGAGATAACCCTAACGCTGCGCTTCTGACAGGAACTGGTTTTTCAGGCGAATTTTCTGTAGACCTTTTACCACCGGAAGAAAAACAAGAGCAGTACGTAGCAGAAAATCTTCAGGCTTTTACAGAAAAAGTAGAGTCTGAGGAAGGTCTAACTGCGGACGACATAAGCATGGTTGCTAGGTCTTTCATAGACGGGCTCTGGCTTAACAAGTCAGAGGAAGTTGGTAGCTACATGGCAGCTACTGCTGTTTATGCTTTAAATCCTGAGTTGCGAGACAAGTCTATTTCTCAGATTGCAGACGAGATGCAACTAGGTTTGGAGGCTGACTCTGCTCGTTTTACTGAAGAAAGTCCTTGGGCATCTGGGATAGCTAATGTAGCTGGGGCTGTGCTGTCTCCTGTAACTTTAGCCACTGGAGGAATCTTAGGACAGGCGGCTAAACTTAGGCCCGGAGTAAAAGTTAGGAAATCAATAGACGAAGTAGGAACAACTCTTGGTGGGTCGTTTGCTAGGACACAAGCAGATGACGCTGCTGCCCTATCAGCGCAACTAGGAAGACAACAGGCAAATACTCGTCTTTCAGGTTTAGACCCCGCAGGTAAAATTGCCCAGACATTATCTAAAGCAAGTCCACTAGGTGTTGTAGGCACTACTGCTGGCGTTTTGGCAGTAGAAGGCGGTATTATTGGTGCTGAAGGAGACACTTGGAAAGAAAAAGCTGAAAGTGGCGCATGGACGGCGGGTATCTCTGCAGCAATTCCGTTTTCTTTTGCGGGTGTTAAGAAAATCTATGATTTTGCCACTGAGTCTAAGATGGCTCAACAGTTAAAAGAAGGTTCTGACTTTACTAACCTCATGTTTACTGAACATGGGTTATCACAAGTTTATAGATCTGTCATAGCTAAGGCTTACGGAGGACGTACTCTCTCTGAACAACAAGCACGACAGGTTGCTGGTAGAGCCGCTCCTGCTGCTAACGCTAGGAAAGCAGTACAGGTGGTTAAAGAAGAGGCTAAGAAGAAAGTAGCCGATGCTACTGCGGCTATTCAAAGAAACACTGTAGAAGCTATAGAAGAAGGGGGTTTGCGTTTTGATGCCCGAATAACCGAAGTTAAAAAGTTAGCCGCTGATTCACGAGGCGTACAAAAAATAGAACACGAAGACCAACTAGCTCTTTTAGAAGCAGCAAAAAATAACGCAGGGGCTGCAAAATCACTAGCTGTGAAAGAAGCTGATGCTTCTGTCAACGCTGCTAATGCTGGTTTCCGTGGACAAGCACTAAGAGAATCCGCTCCTTCAAGTACTCCTCAAGATGAGATAAACGCTTTAGGGGCTTTAGACCCTCAAGACGCTAACGTAGCTTTAGACAGCCTCTGGAAAAAGTACGGTTTTAAAGTAGCTAACGGTAAAACCTACGACATAAATAAAGATCAAGTAGCTTCCTTTATTGATAGCATTGCTGACGACTACTCCGACCTCGTTCTAGTAGGGGCTGAAAAAGGAGGTATAATTAACGCTGTTAAGAAGTACGTGGTTGATGAAATTAGCCGTAAAGCACCGGGAGGTGTTATTAAAGGGGAAGACCTTTTACAGCTAAGAAGCACTATTGGTCGAGCTATTAACGGACTGAGTGACGCTAGTGTTTCTACCCGTAGGTTTTCTTCTGAAGTTCAGGGACACTTTCATGACTTGCTTGAGTCGGGTTTAAACGCAGCGGAAAGAAAAACTTTTGCTGCTGACAGGGCTGCATGGGGTGTTAGAAGCACCGTTGACGAAGCTACTGTAAAAGCATCTGGAGGGGACGCTAGAGCAGGAGCCTTTACTGGCACCGACTATTTAAACGCTCTTAGGAGCTTTAGTCCCCGTTTTTCCGCTAGAGGAGCAGGAAGACTACAACAAGAAGCACAAGAACTTGCTGCTGTTACTGAAAGAAATAAGCAGAACATTCTTGACTTAGCTGACTCAGAAGCTAAAAGAATTGCAACAGAGGCTCTGAAAGACAAGGCTCTTTTACGTAGGAGTTTTCAAACCGCAAGAGATAAACTTAAAGCTAAAGAAAAAGAAGAAGTAGCAGCTTTAACAAAAGACAAAGCAGTTAATAAAGCTTCTGAACAAGGTAAAGAGATTCTTAGAATTAAAATAGCACAAGTAAAAGAAAAGTACGCTTTGCAGTTAGCTAACGTAGATGAGGCAGCAGCTAGGGCGAAAAACGAGATGGACTCTCTTAAGACTCTAATGCCTAGTAACTTCCAAGGAAGTGTTTTTGAAAACCTGTTTAACACTGCTATTATTGGACAAGGTGTTTTAGTAGCCGCTCCTTCAGTACCTTCTCAAATAGGCTCAACCCTTTCTGTTGGTTTCCTTGGAGCCTCTGTACTGGCTAAAGAAGTGACTCAAAGAATCTTAGCTAGACAGTCGTCAGGACAGCAGCGGGTTAGAAAGTTTACTGATGAACTTGGACAGTCTATGGAAAGGAGCGGTGTATACCCTACTGCTCAAACAGGAGGAGCCCAAGCAGGTGTTGCTGGTCAGGTGATAGCGTCTAAAGAACTTATGTTTTCTGAGGAACGTAAACAACTAGTTAGAAAGATGCCTAATTCTGGAAAAGCTGCGTTATACAGAAATCTAAAATCAAACGGTAGACTAGACAAACTAAAAGCAGAGGACGCTGCTTTGTTTAAAGAACTAGAAAAAGCTTACAACGCAGGCAGGAACTAAAAAGAGGGGGTCACTTAAGACCCCCTTTAGTTTCACTCTATATCTCGCAACTGTTGCCAGTACAGGCCAACTGCTGTGAACCCTCAGTCATGTCCGAAGCTTCTGAGACGTTCCAATCGATGGACTTAGGAAAGCTTGCTACTAGACTGTCATAAGTTTCTTTGTCAACAGGTTCGTAAGGAGCTTGTTGGTAGGAGTGTTCTGCATAAGGCAGAAAGCTAATACCGCTGACCTTGTCGAAGTTGTTGTACAACCACTGCCCTACTTCTAAGAACTCATCGTCCCTGTAGTAGCAAGTCATAGAAGGCTTATGTTCACACCAGTAGTCCTGATATGTCTCCCAGAGACGTAGCTGCTCCATAGCTCCCATGTCAGTAGCCACTATAGCGTTCTTAGGTGACTTCACGGGGAACGAGAAGACCTTAGTAGTAGGCGACATCACATCGTCCTCTACAGGGACTCCAGCGGCTTCTAAGACACCACACAGGGGATCTCTAGAGTCAGCCCTTACTCTTCTAATGTACTGCTCAGAGTAACGCGGGTGGATGCCTGAGGCACTGTCCACTAGCTGACTGACAGTACCAGAAGGTTTGACAGCAGTAATGGCAGTACTGGCGTTGATCTTAAGCAACGTAGACCACTTCATGTTAGTCCTGATTGCTTCTTCTTTTAACTCCGTTAGCCACTCTTTAAGATTCTCGCTCTCTGTCCTACCTGACATAACAGGGTGATCCATGATACCCGTCAGGGACACCCCTAGAAGCGCCTCTTCTTTAGTATTATCCTGCCATATCTTACGTAGGTACCTGAAGTCTGTCAGTGTCGCCTGTAGCGTTCCTAGGATAGCAGCGACCCTTACCTTTTTCTTAAGCGTCTGCAGTGTGTCCGCAGGTCTAACAACAACTTCTGACAAGTTACAGAACTGGTACGGCCTAAGTATAATCTCAGAACAGGGGTTAGTCCCGAAGTCCACCGTAGCGTCCCTACGTTCGTTCTTAGCAGCTTGGCGTTGACTTGCGACACGACTAAAGACACCTCGCTCACCGGAGCGTGACTCGTACAGACTCTGCCATTCGTTTAGGAAAGCTTCAAAGTCAGGCTTCTCTGTGTAACAAGCTGAGTTGTTCGCTAGTCCTCTCTGGGGATTATCTACCCACCACTGCCCTGACTTTGCTCGTCTGATTCTGTCGTCAGTGAGGTTACTGAGACTGATAAGAGCGCTTCTTCTAACCCCGCCGACAACGACGACTTGTGCAATCTTACAACAGATGTCGTGACATTCGACAGAATTAAGCTTTCTGCCAATAGACCCTCTAAAGATTTCCACGGTGAACTGAAATAAGTCGACAAGAGGCTCCGGGCCTGACGCTCTACCTCCGAAAGTTTTAAGGGGTTCCCCTGCAGCCCTAACTCCAGATACGTCCCACTTTGGAATTTGACCAGTAAAGAGCATTGCGATAAGTTCTCTGTATGCTTTAGCCCAGCCAATTTTGGAGTCAGAGACGTGTATAACTGTATCGGTTGCATGTAGTTCCTCTGCTACTTCTGGTAGCTTCTGTATGTACTGTCGTTCAACACTAAAGCCAACGCCTGTGCCGCACATAAGAACGTACATCATCTCGTCAAAAGCTTTCGGGTGATCTATAGGTAGGTAGGCGCAGTTGAAGCCAGCGACATTGTCACGACTAAGGGCTTCTCCTGCTGTCATTAAGGCTCTCATGCTGGGCATAACTTCCATGTCATGTATCGGCTTGAAAAGATCCTTAGCTTCTTTCTCAGTCAGTTTCCTCTGAGCTACCCAGAAGTCTAGGTATCTGAGAACGGTTTCTTCCCAGGACTCTCTACGTTTCTCTTCAGGTAAGTACCGTGCGTATCTTGATTTATGTATGTACTGTTGGTATGCATCCATTATGGTTCGTAATCTCCGTTTGTTAGTAGTGTTAGTTTTATCTGGTCGAGTAAAAAGTACAAAGTTTGTGCGTCGATGTTAGACGCTATGACCATCGTTTCGTTAGATCGGGCAAAACAAAAGGCTTCTTCATATTCTTTTAGGTTTTCTGTTTTACGTACAGAGTCAAAGACTTCTACGGCTGATAGATTACCCTTTTTCCCGAAGTCTCCTTCAATCACTTTCATTCGTTAGTTCCTCTATTAGTTTATCTAGGTACCAGTGGCACTTGCTAAGGTCTTGCAAAGGCTTACCCTTTTGTTCATAGCGCCACAGGTACTTCTCTATGTTCCCCTTTAAGTAACCCCTATAAGCTATCCTAGACATGCTTGATTTAATAGCCTCGATGCACTCAACTTCTCCTGTGTTGTAATGCTCAGGGTAGGACACTGCGTCCCACTCCTCTGGTTTTACGTTATTCAATTTCATCTTTGTCCTCCTCTTCAAACCCTAATTCCTCTTCAAAAAGATCCAGCCTATTGAGTAACTCAGCTTCAAACCTGTCCAGTAGCTGTTCTGAAGTTATCTCTAAAGCCTCTAGAAAGTCCTCAGGATCGTATGTCTTCAGCAGACGTTCTTTAATCTCTTCTAATGTTAGTGACATCGTCAATCAACTCCTCTAACATTTCTAAGCTGTACCACGCTATTCTCTCCTTGTCACACCACTGTGCCATTGTCATCTTAGCGCCCTTCCTAACTTTCTTCTCAGGCTTCATAAGAACAAACACAAGACGCTGACCCTCAGGTAAACAATCTCTAACACTGGTGTACTTCTTGGTGTCTCCTTCCCTGAAGAAACCTTTGCACTCTACGAGCGTCCCAGACTCCGTGTGAACAAAGTCAGGACAGTATCTACGATGGACTGTGTAAGGAACTGTGAAGGGTTCATATTCAAAACCCTTCTTCAGCACCTTAGCTACGTCTTCTTCAAAGTAACTACGAAACTGTGATTTCGATCGGGCGCGGCTCATTTACTACCTCTACTAAATAACGTGGGCCTGTGGAATACAGGAAACCTCTTACGGAGGGCCAACACTGCTTTTTGTACATACAATAGGAACAACCAACGGCAAGTTTCTGGTTTCCACTTTTTCCATCTGGAAGCGGATCGTAGCAAACTCCTGGTGCTGTTGGTTGCTTTACCATCTTTTTTATCTGGTTGATTCTTTCTCCTATGTCATAGGAAATTAGGTCATACACAGGTGCTTGTGTGTCCTCTGTGTCGTACAGGAGGTAAGTCAAATGTCCATGCTGTTTGTCCATAGCTAACCAGCCGAACTTCGTTGCTCCCTCTGACGCTGCGTAGCCTTTGATCTGAGCCACGTAGCCAAAAGGGTCATCATAAGCCAGTGTTCCCTCTTTGAACTTCTTAAAACCAAAGGTGGACGCTGACTTCACGTCTGTCACAATCCCGTTGATCTTACAGTCCATAGAACCTTTGACTCCGTTGACTTCGCACTTCTTCTGCTCGTCAGTAACCGTGTGTCCTGCTGCTCTGGTGAGAAACAGTAGTAGTTCTTCTATGAGATGTCCGTAGAGAAACTTAACGTAAGTAGGTGGAGTGATGTCCTCACCCTTGTCTACATCGTTGTACACGTTCCATAGAAACTTGTCTTTACGCCCTATGTTAGACATACGAAGCTTACGACTGTCGTTTCTAACTTCTTTGAACTCTTTTCTCATAAGGTCTTTGACGTTCTCACCGAACTTCTCGATACAAGCGTCAATGTCTACACCTTCTGCTACTTCCTTCGACTCTACAAGTTTGTAGATGTCGCTAACTAAGTTATATACGTGTTTCATGGTGGTTTATCCATCTGAGTTTACGTGTGTCAGGCTCAAAACCTAAGAAAACAACTCCCATGTTTTTCTGTTCTTGGGTTCTTACTTGGTGTGAGTGTGCGTTATGCCATAATGTTTTAACGTCTACTAAAGTTACTTCTCCGTCTTTAATAGCAACCATGTCTATAGGGCCACTGCTGCCTGCGTTGGGAAAAACTTCGTAACCGTTGTCCCACAGCCACGTGATTGCGTAGTGTTCAGCCAAGTCTCCTTTTCGGCTGTTGCTTTCAGAAATAGGTATTTCCCTAGTTCCGTCTTTTTTAAGTTGTAACTTTGTACTCATCAATGTGTCTCCGCCCATGTGTTTCCAACTTTGTACTCCCCGTCAAGAGGGCACCTGAGGTTAAACGCAAGTCCTGCCGCCTTGAGGCACTCAACCGCAAGGTAGCCATACTTCTCCGCGTGTTTTTCTGACACTTCCGCTTGGACTTCATCATGTATATTCCCTATAAATTTATAATCAAGACT
>Ga0209405_1000387_pt1 | contig 37139 bp, 29 predicted proteins | sample COGITO_mtgs_1105_6_FD_184803 | JGI IMG/M metagenome (GOLD analysis project Ga0209405, IMG submission 184803) | Pelagic marine microbial communities from North Sea - COGITO_mtgs_110516 (SPAdes) (version 2) | ecosystem: Environmental > Aquatic > Marine > Epipelagic ...
TACATTGAGCTGTTCTACAATCCGAAACGCAAGCATACGAACAACGGATTGCTGTCACCCGTTGACTTCGAGATCAGGCAGCGGAAACTGAACGAGGCAGGTGTCTAGGAAATCAGGGGCACCTCAAGCAAAGTTGATCCATGAGAGCCTCAGCACGGCTCAGCTTGATGAGTTTTTGTCCCAAAATGTGCTGAGCACTGGAAATGGCTCCGTCAAATCATTTTTGATTGATGCGTCAGATCTTGAATACGAACAGTTCTTAACCGTAGTCGATACAAATAATTTGGCCGATATTTCGCGCGGCTACCATTCTCGATGCTGGGATTTGTCGAGTAACCCGCAACTGTTCAGACTAGGAAGCCATGACGCAGCAGCTTTGCCTGAAGCGTTTGAAGCAGGTCAGCAAATCGTCGCTAAATGGGTGGATATTTTTCCAGGCAGTTCGACCCAAATCGATCAATTCCGTAATCTGCAGCGGGTGGCCTGTGGACCAAACGCGGACGAAATATTACTGGAAATGCGTTTCAGCGAAGTAGGCTCCGTAGCGCTGGATGCACCATTGAGGTGGATGGAGAACACTATCGATCTCTCGCGCCACACTTTGGTTTCAGCCGTGAGGCCTGACGCCCTTTTAGCTTTGAAGTCGACGCGAGATGACTGGGAACATTTCATGACGACGGGTGCTCAAAGCACTTCGGTTCCAGACTATCTGGGCTGGCGGGCCGTGCCTCGCGGTTCCCGGTAAATATTCGAAAGGCTAGACCTCGAGGAAATGCAAGACCTCGTTGGGTGGGGTGAAATAAGTTTCTTTCCGCAGACCGCTGAAGGCAGAACTCTTGGTGATTACAGGGAAATAATCCATCGTGGTGCTAGAGTTCCATTGGCTAAACTCAATTCTGCCAGGCTTGCAATGCTGACGGCAATTGAACTTGGCTATGGTCGTGACTGCATCAATAGTAATGTTGAATTGTTCACTCTAGACACCGCCATACGTCAAAATGAGTTGGTTTCAGGCGAGGAGCTTATCAGTGTCAATGCATCGACAAGAAGTGGTGCAAGGGCTTTAGATCGTCTCTTGTTTAGTCGAGACTTAGTGCAAGCTTTTTCAGAAGAATTTGATGATGAGAGCTTGAATTGTGACCATGGATACTATCAAAATAATCGTCATCTCGAAATACTTGATGCCTTTGAATTATCTGTTGACAAATTCTGAGCGTGCTGGACAACGGAAAAATTGCATTGGAATTCTTCGAGAGCGAGCCTGCTGGGCTTTGCATTGACAACCTTCAATTAGTTATCGGGATACTCGTAAATCCTTCAGTTAAAGCCTTTCTCAGCATCACTTGGGTGCTGTCGAAGTGCAGGACATTGCAATCGTTAGAGTTTCAAATAGCTGCCGTTCATCCGGAGTGCAGCATTTGATGGAATGGGCTCGGTGCCGTCGTTCCATCACCGTTCGTCTAACAACCGCTTCCAACCGCCGAATGTCCGGGCATCGGGCCACGCCGCTGAAAGCGTTGAAACATCTGAATTTCGGGAACGGCGGCTTTCGAGACGCGGTTCAAACTTGACCCGCTGCACCGCCGCAAGACCGCTTCGAGCCCAATCCGGGCCTAACCAGATTCTACTTTTTGCATCTGCAGCATCTCAGTCTTCGCGCGGCATGATAAATCCATACCGCAACGCAGCATGAAAAGCGGACGTTGGTGCAAGCCGCAGAAAATTCGATAGGATCAGGGGTGAACTTAGTACCAGCGTCGCTTTCGGAGAATGTTTGACAGCGCGATCAAGTGACTTTCCTGAGGGCGAAAGTTTACTTGGGGAAACACCCGTCAGAATTAAACTATGAGACAGAATTTCGGCTTTGAAGAACCACGAATACAGCGATATGATCTTTGAATGATAATCCCCAAAGCGATCATTTTTGATCTGGACGGCACCCTGATCCACAGCGCGCCTGACTTACACTCTGCCGCAAACGCCACGCTCAACGCACTTGGGCGTGAAACGCTGGACCTGCCTACCGTCATTTCTTTTATTGGAAATGGAGTGGAAAAGCTGGTTGAACGGAGCCTTAATGCGACTGGTGGCTATAACACGCCACTCAGGCAAGCAGCACTTGATTTGTTTTTGAAGAGCTACAACCAGAACATGACGACCCTTACCCGGCCTTATCCCGGCGTTGTGTCTGCGCTCCATGCGTTTCGGGACACAGGTGTCCCGCTTGGTATCTGTACCAATAAACCAACCAAACCTGCGCAAGAAATCTGTGACCGGTTGGACCTGACGCAGTTTTTTACAGTGATTGCGGGGGCTGAGGATGGACATGCCAAAAAGCCTGACCCGGCACCATTGTTAGGCTGCATCAAAGACCTAAGCGTTCAGCCGTCAGAGACATTGTACGTTGGGGACAGCACGATAGATTGGTTTACGGCACGCAACGCAGACGTGCCCTTCCGATTGTTCTCCAAAGGCTACTTAAACGCGCCATTGGCAGATCTGCCAATGGCGGACCGATTTGATGACTGGACGGCTCACGGTATCCTGACAGCCTGACAAACCAAGCGAAACTGCCTTGCAAATCTGTTCGTTCAGGTTAGCCTCTCACATCTGGGAGGATAATTGCATGAAAATAATGAATTCACTTCTGTCCGGCGCGGCCGTGGCAGTAGCACTTTCGCTGGCGGGTCCCGCTGCGGCGCAGGATTGCCCACGCGGTGATCTAGACAAGCGCTTTTGCGATGTAGACGGTGACCTTATTGCCGACACACCTACCGATCCGGCGGATCAGGTTAATCCTGACACGTTGATCTTTGCCTACACACCAGTGGAAGACCCCGCGGTGTACAAAGAGGCATGGTCCGACTTTCTAACACATCTGGAAGCGGAAACAGGCAAAGAAGTCATATTCTTCCCTGTGCAAAACAACGCAGCCCAGATTGAGGCCATGCGTTCGGGTCGCTTGCATATTGCGGGCTTCAACACCGGCTCCAACCCGCTGGCGGTAAACTGTGCGGGCTTTAACCCGTTCACTATCATGGCGTCCAAGGACGGCAATTTCGGCTACGAGATGGAGATCATTACCTATCCCGGCTCTGGCATCGAAAAGGTCGAAGATATCAAAGGTAAGCAGTTGGCCTTTACCTCACCTACGTCGAACTCTGGGTTCAAGGCACCAAGTGCAATTTTGAAGGGTGACTTTGACATGCTACCCGACCGCGACTTTGAACCGGTCTATTCGGGCAAACACGACAACTCCATCCTCGGTGTGGCCAACAAAGACTACATGGCGGCCTCTATCGCGAACTCTGTCAAATCGCGGATGATCAGCCGCGACGTGATTACAGAGGATCAGGTCAAGGTGATCTATAAATCGCAAACATTCCCGACCACGGGCTTTGGTACGGCACATAACCTCACCCCCGAACTGAAGGACAAAATTAGTAACGCGTTCTTTAATTTCGAGTGGGAAGGCACGTCCCTTCAGGCCGAATTCGAAAAGTCGAATGAAGGCCAGTTCCTGCCGATGACTTACCAAAAGTTCTGGGAAGTGATCCGCAAGATAGATACCGCAAACGGCGTCAGCTACGCCTGCGAGTAACGACTGATTGGGCGGGTCGTCGGGCCCGCCCTTTCCAACAATAACATTTTGGGGCGAGGGGGCTTTCATGCTGCGGCTTGAGAAGCTTATTAAGACATATAAAACTGGTGATCAGGCCCTAAAGTCGGTGGATTTGACAGTGCCTGAGGGTCAAGTTCTGGCCCTGATTGGTCCGTCAGGTGCGGGGAAATCAACGCTTATTCGCTGTATCAACCGGCTGGTTGAGCCGACCTCGGGCAAGGTCCTTTTGGGGGATGTGGATTTGACTGGTTTGTCCCAGGGCCACCTGCGCCGCGAACGCCGCCGGATGGGGATGATCTTTCAGGAATATGCCTTGGTCGAACGGCTGAGCGTCATGGAAAACGTGCTGTCTGGGCGTTTGGGTTATGTTGGCTTTTGGCGCAGCTTTCTAAGGCGATTTCCGCAGGCAGATGTGGATGAAGCGTTTCGCCTACTGGACCGTGTTGGCCTTGCCCATATGGCCGACAAACGCGCGGACGAGTTGTCCGGCGGCCAACGCCAGCGCGTGGGCATCTGCCGCGCCCTTATTCAAAATCCGGCTCTTCTGTTGGTGGATGAGCCAACTGCGTCGCTTGACCCCAAGACATCGCGCCAGATCATGCGGTTGATTTGCGAACTGTGCAAGGAGCGTGGATTGGCCGCGATCATCAACATCCACGACGTTGCGTTGGCACAGATGTTTGTACAGCGCGTCATTGGCCTGCGCCTTGGTGCCGTCGAATTTGATGGCCCACCAGAGGGTTTAACGCCTGAGGTGCTGACAACGATTTACGGCGAGGAAGATTGGGAAGCGACCATCGAGGCGGTCGATGAGGACGATATCGAGGCGGCGGAATGAGCGACGTTGATGCCTTGATCGGCAAGCCATGGCGCAAACCGTCTTTTGTTAAGCGGCCTTGGCTGAGGTGGACCTTGTTACTGGGGTTCCTAGCCTATGTGATCGCGGCCTACATGACGATCGAGGTCAACTGGTCTCGCGTTTACGAAGGACTGGAGCGTGGCAAGAAATTTGTACTGGCTTTCACCAATCCGGATTTCACCACAAGGTCTACCGACATCTACGAGGGCATGCTGGAAAGCATCATCATGACCATTGCATCGTCGGTTGTGGGAATCGCGATTTCGATCCCAATTGCTTTGGGTGCAGCGCGTAATATTGCCCCATTGCCCGTTTATCTGATTTGCCGCTCAATCATCGCGATCAGCCGCGCATTGCAAGAAATAATTGTTGCGATCCTGCTGGTGGCTATCTTCGGCTTTGGGCCCCTAGCTGGCTTTCTAACGCTCAGTTTTGCCACCATCGGCTTTTTGTCCAAATTGTTGGCCGAGGATATCGAAAGTATGGACAAAGTGCAGGCTGAAGCGATCAAGGCTTCCGGTGCCAAGTGGACGCAGTGGATCAATTACGGGGTGCAGCCACAGGTGATGCCGCGCCTTATTGGCCTCAGCATATATCGCCTCGACATTAACTTTCGCGAAAGCGCCATTCTTGGACTGGTGGGGGCGGGCGGCATCGGGGCCACGCTGAACACCGCGTTTGACCGCTATGAATATGACACGGCGGCCGCGATCTTGCTGATCATAATCGTAATCGTCATGGCCTTGGAATACCTATCCGGCTTGATCCGGGCGAAGGTGCAATAATGCCAGTGCAAGATCTTAAGGGCCAGAAAGTCTGGCAACGCCGCACAGGTCGCGAAAGACTGTCTCATTGGATCATGTGGCTGATTGGTGTCGCCATCTTTGCCTATTGCTGGCAGCAGATATCGGCCTCTACCACGTGGTTTTTTGTCTGGGACGCCCCGCGCATCGCAGATGACATTTGGACCCGCGCAACGCCACCGCGCTGGGAATATATCACCCAATTGGGCAAGCCAATATGGGACACGCTGAACATCGCGACCCTAGGTACGATCTTTTCATTGATCCTGGCCGTTCCTGTTGCATTTCTAGCCGCTCGGAACACCACGCCGTCGCGGTTTTTCATTCGCCCCATCGCGCTGCTGATTATAGTCTCGACACGGTCGATCAACTCGTTGATCTGGGCTTTGCTGCTGATCGCCATTATTGGGCCGGGTGTTTTCGCAGGTGTGATAGCAATTGCGATCCGCTCCATCGGTTTTTGTGCCAAGCTGTTGTACGAAGCGATAGAAGAAATCGACCAAACTCAGGCCGAAGCGATCACGGCCACCGGCGCGTCACGATGGCAGGTTATGGCTTACGGTATCGTGCCTCAGATCCTTCCTGCATTTGCAGGCATAGCGGTGTTCCGCTGGGACATTAACATTCGTGAATCAACTGTGCTGGGGTTGGTTGGCGCGGGCGGCATCGGCCTACAGCTGTCTTCGTCGCTTAACGTTCTTGCGTGGCCGCAGGTCTCGTTGATCTTGTTGGTAATCCTCGCAGCGGTTGTCATCTCGGAATGGGTATCCGCCAAAGTCCGCGGCGCGATCATTTGAACGTCGCAGAAGCCTTTGCCAGCTATGAGCGAGTGCGCCATCGGCTGCCAATGGCGAAGTCGGGCGCGTCTTGCACAAAACTGCCAAATCTTGATGCACTGGTCGATGACATTGATGTTTTCCTGTTGGATGCCTTTGGTGTTCTCAATATCGGCGACACCGCGATTGAGGGCGTGCCCGAGCGCGTCGCGGGCCTTCAACAGGCGGGTAAACGGGTCATAGTCGTTTCGAATGCCGCCGGGTTTCCTCATGCTAAGTTGATGGAAAAATACAAGAAACTTGGGTATAATTTTCTACCTGAGGACGTGATTACCAGTCGCAAAACCACGCTTCATGCGCTGCGCAACGCACCGCCTCTGAAATGGGGCCTGATGGCGACGCAAAGTCTTGGGCGTGGAGATATTGAGCCCTTTGACATGACCTACCTTGCAGAAGATGCAGCTGCTTATGACGAAGCCGAGGCGTTTGTGCTGTTGGGCAGTGCTGTATGGACGGAAACGCGTCAAGCGTTGTTGGAGGCCTCCCTTAAGAACACACCCCGCCCGGTATACGTCGGCAACCCCGACATCGTGGCACCGCGCGAAGATGGCTTTTCAATCGAACCGGGGCATTTCGCGCACCGCTTGGCTGACAGGACCGGAATAGAGCCACAGTTCTTCGGCAAACCCTTTGGCAACATCTTTGATTTGGCTTTTGCACAGATCGACAATATCGATCTCGCCCGCACTGTGATGGTCGGAGACAGCCTTCACACAGATATTTTGGGTGGGCAGGCCGCCGCGTTGAAAACAGCGCTTATTACCGACTATGGTTTCTTTGCTGGCAATAATGTTGAGGGGCCCATCGCGATATCGGGAATTGAGCCAGATTACATCTTGCAGCGGCCCTGACAGTCGGCGCACTTAACATGCCAGCATATGCATGTCCGGATCAAACGCGGCGTTCGCACCACGTCGTAGTCGTTCGTACATCGAACCCTCTCCAAGAATGACTGGAAAGCGATCAAGGAAAGCCCTTAGCATAATTTGCCCCTAAAGTTCGATACTGAATGCTCAAGTAATACCAACAACTGCGAAATTGACCAAGATCGAGTTTGTCCGCAATTGAGACAACGATCATTCCTGCGGCGAACGGCCGGTTTGGGTTTCTGCCTTTCCACCCATTGCGAACGGCTGCTTTTGGGAAAACATGCTGCACCGCCGCGACAGGCTCCGAATTTTGACCGTCGAGCGGAGGGTGATCTCGCTGCATCGGCATCCGGCAACTTCGTCCGCACTGCTGACTTTCACCTGGTCTTTGATGCTGCACAAGGCACGAATGGCCGGCTCGGTGAAGCTGCAACGCAGCATCGAGGGCTGTCGCGAGCGGCAGGTATGGGCCGTAAGCTACTCTGATATTCAAAGCGTTCGGTCTGATCCAAACTGAGGGCAAAGCCTCACAGTCGACTAATTGTTATCGCAGCATTGTTTGTACTTGCGGCCTGAGCCGTAGGGGCAGGGTAAGTTGCTTCCATGAAACGGCGCTTGGGGTTGATTTGCCGCAGCTCAGGCTGGGAGCGGAGCATCCTATCGGTCCAGTATCTGCAGACCCGCTAAAACCGTTCGACCCAAGGGCGCACGACGACCTCATTGGTCCAGGCACTGCGGTCCTGCTCTATCAGATGGCGGTAGGTGCGGGCAATCGCCTCGGGCCTGAGCATGGACCCAGGCTTGTCATCCGGTTCGGTGCGGCCCGGGTTCAGTATGCCACCGTCGATGTTGACCCAAGCGACATGGACCCCTTGGGGGTGCAGTTCGCGTGCCATGCTTTCGGCCAGGCCGCGCTGGGCGAACTTGCCATGGCAAAAGGTGCAGATTGCGGGAAGCCTTTGACACCTGCTGATGCTCCTGTGAACAAAATGGTCCCTTTCTTTCCGTCAATGGCCTCTGCCTCAAGCATACGCTTTGCGGCGTGTTTGCCGGTCAGGCAAGCGCCGATGGCCGTAACATCGATAGCCCGGCGCACGTCCTCGACGGATAGGTCGGTGATTGGTCCGCGAACACGTGCAGACGGGTTATAGATAGCGACCCTTGGAACTTCAGGCAGATCATCGAACAGGGCCGCGACAGCGCTTTCATCCGTTGCATCCAAAAGAACCATTCGCGCCCCGGCTTCGTCAGCAAGAGACTGCATCGTGTCCGCGCTGCGTGCGGCCAGCGTCAAAGAATAGTCCGCCATGAGGTTCCGCGCCAAAGCAGCGGACGGCCCGTCACCTACGCCTATGATTACAGCATTAGGTTTGGCCATCGAAATTCCTCTCCCTTTGTACCAGCAGATACTTGACCTCTGAACGAGCATGAAATACGACTTACAACCCTGAGCGGGCGTTGTGTAATGGTTAAGACCTCAGTTTTCCAAACTGAAGATGAGGGTTCGATTCCCTCCGCCCGCTCCAGCTTATAATCTTGATCATCGTACCCCTGCGGGTGTCTGTCCACTTGACCTTACAGCGTGGTTGCGGCCATGTGCGGTGCAAGATCAAAGCCGGAGCCCGCATGACCGAACAGACGACCGCTCAGACGCCACCAGTGGCAAGCGAAGAAGAGCGCGAGAAATCCAAGAAAATTGGGGCGTTGCGTGAACTCGCACCGTTTGTGTTGCCCTATTTGCGCTTGTTGTTGGGGGCTGTGTTTGCGCTGATCGCGACGGCCATCATCTCATTGACCCTGCCATTGGCAGTACGTCGGGTGATTGATAATTTTGGATCTGAAGATCCGGGTATTCTTGATTTATATTTCATGGCGGCGATGGGGATTGCCGCGCTTTTGGCGATTGGGACCGGATTGCGCTATGCGTTGGTCACACGGTTGGGCGAACGTGTTGTTGCCGACATTCGCAAGGCCGTGTTTGACCGCGTCATTGGCATGTCCCCGCGGTTTTACGAAGACATCATGACCGGCGAAGTCCTAAGCCGGATCACCACCGACACGACCCTTATCCTGAGCGTGCTTGGCTCGTCCGTGTCGATCGCGCTGCGCAATGTGTTGATCTTTTTCGGTGGACTGGTTCTGATGTTGCTGACCTCGGCCAAACTGACGGGCCTTGTGTTGTTGATTGTGCCGTCAGTGATCATCCCGATTCTTGTGCTGGGGCGTCGCTTGCGTGTGCTGGGCCGTGAAAACCAGGATTGGATTGCGGCCTCGTCCGGGCGTGCATCCGAACAGTTGAGTGCGGTCCAGACCGTTCAGGCATTTACCCATGAAGCGGCAAGCCGGGCGATGTTTTCGGATGTGACCGAGGCCAGCTATAGGTCTGCGCGTCGCCGTATCACGACGCGGGCGGCGATGACTGTGATCGTGATCTTTCTGACCTTCGCGGGTATTGTTGGCGTCCTGTGGGTCGGTGCAAATGACGTTCGCGCTGGTATCATGTCCACCGGGGCGTTGATCCAGTTTGTGATCTATGCGGTGATGGTGGCCGGAGCTGTTGCGGCTTTGTCTGAAATTATTGGCGAATTGCAGCGCGCGGCCGGGGCCACAGAACGTTTGGTTGAATTGTTGCAGACCCGCGATGATGTGCAGGACATTGCGTCGCCCGTTGTCTTGCCGCAACCGGTTCAGGGGCGCATCAGTTTCGACAATGTCAAATTCGCATATCCCGCGCGCCCGGCCACCAATGCGCTGGATGGCGTCAGTTTTGATGTAAAGCCGGGGGAAACTGTTGCCTTTGTCGGCCCTTCGGGCGCGGGCAAAACCACGGTCATTCAGATGCTGCTGCGGTTTTACGATCCCCAGCAGGGGGCGATCCGTCTGGACGGCATTGATATCGCCACGATGGAACGCGAGGCGTTTCGCCAATTCATTGCTCTGGTGCCACAGGATCCGATGATATTTGCGGCGTCGGCGGCCGAAAACATCGCCTTTGGCCGTCCCGACGCAACCCGCGCCGAGGTGGAGGCCGCAGCATCTGCGGCGGCGGCTCATGATTTTATTTCGGCTTTGCCCAATGGGTATGACAGCCCGCTGGGCGAACGCGGCGTGATGCTGTCGGGGGGGCAAAAGCAACGGATCGCCATTGCCCGTGCCATCCTGCGCGACAGCCCTGTATTGTTGTTGGACGAAGCAACCAGTGCGCTGGATGCTGAAAGCGAACGGGCCGTGCAGGACGCGGTGGACAGCCTGTCGCATGGCCGCACCACGTTGATTGTCGCGCATCGCCTTGCCACGGTGAAAAAGGCGGATCGCATCGTTGTTCTGGATCAGGGGCGCGTTGTGGCCCAAGGGCCGCATGATGCGCTGGTGTCCCAAGACGGGCTATATGCCCGACTGGCGCGTTTGCAATTTACGGACGGGATCGCTGCGGAATAGTCTGGCGTTGCTGCCTGCCCGAACGGCCCAACTTTGCAGATACCGTAGCGGGGCAGAACTGCCCTGCGGTGAAGTATGACCCAAGGTCACAGTGTCTGACGCCGCGTCCTGTCGCGTTCGGCTGGCTTGCAATGCGTACCTATTGCGACCATCAAATGTGCGTAAATTAAGCCATGGTCGCACCATAACAAAAATCACAGGTGCGAGAGGGAGGATGCCAATGACTTTTGCGGGGATCGCGGATCGCGAAGCAATCGAGAATGAAATGCCGTGGGACAGCCGCGACGTTGCCACGACACTTTACGGAATGCTCAGTGCAACGGCAGACACGTTCCCCAATCACAAGGCCATCAGCTACCAACTTTTTTCCGATCCAACCGCCAAGGCGGAAACGCTGACTTGGTCACAGGTCAAAGACCGCACAACGCAATGCGCTAACATGTTCCGTGCGATGGGGATCGCGCCGACGGACGTTGTGGCCTATGTGCTGCCCAATGCGACTGAAACCGTCGTGACGTTGCTGGGCGGGGCCGTGGCCGGGATCGTAAACCCAATCAACCCGCTGCTTGATGCTGAACAGATCGGTGCGATCTTGCGCGAAACGAATGCCAAGGTGGTCGTGACCCTGCGCGCCTTTCCCAAGACGGATGTGGCCCAAAAGACGGCCAAGGCTGTCGCTATGGCCCCCAACGTCAAGACTGTGCTTGAGGTCGATCTGCTGGCCCATGTGTCGGGGATCAAATCCCTGATTATTCCGCTGATCCGACCCAAATTGGCCAAGGCGCCCGGCGTCACGTATCAGTCGTTCAGCGCTGAAGTGGCCAAGCACCCAACGACCCTGCAATTCGAGGATGTGCAGGAAGATCGCGTGGCCTGCTATTTCCATACGGGCGGGACGACGGGCATGCCAAAGGTTGCCCAACACAAGTATTCCGGCCTGATTTATAACGGATGGTGCGCACATCGGTTGCTGTTTACCGAAAGCGATGTGGTGATGTGCCCGCTTCCGTTGTTTCATGTATTTGCCTGCCATCCCATCCTGATGGGGGCGGTCGCAAGTGGCGCACATGTGGTGCTCCCAACGCCACAGGGCTATCGCGGGGACGGAGTCTTTGATAATTTCTGGAAGTTGATCGAGCGCTGGAAAGTGACCTTTATCATCACAGTGCCCACCGCTATTTCCGCCAAGATGCAGCGCCCGATTGATGCAGATATCAGTTCGATCAAGACGGCGTTTTCCGGATCTGCACCGCTACCTCAGGAACTGTTTCGGCGGTTTCAGGAAGCGACGGGTGTGGCACTCGTCGAAGGCTACGGCATGACCGAGGCAACATGCGTCGTGTCCGTCAATCCGGTGGATGGCGAAAAGAAGATCGGCTCGGTCGGCATCTCCTTTCCCTATTGTGATGTGCGGATATACAAGGATACCCCCGATGGCCCGATACAGGCTGACACGGATGAAGTCGGCGAAATCTGTGTATCCAATCCGGGCGTTTACGCAGGTCACACGTATACGGAAACGGACAAGAACAAGGATCTGTATTTCGACATCAATTATCTGAGGACGGGTGACTTGGGGCGGATTGATGCAGATGGCTATATCTGGATCACGGGCCGGGCCAAGGATCTGATCATTCGCGGCGGGCACAACATTGACCCCGCAGAGATCGAAGAGGCCCTGTCGGGGCACCGAGCCGTAGCGTTTGCCGGTGCCATTGGCCAACCGGATCGGCACGCTGGCGAGGTGCCCTGTGCCTATGTGGAACTGGTGGCAGGGGCGTCGGTTACCCCGGATGAGTTGTTGGCGTTTTGCAAGCAGGCCGTGCACGAACGTGCGGCCCATCCAAAACATATGACCATCATGACTGAACTGCCCAAAACCGCTGTGGGCAAAGTGTTCAAACCTGATTTGCGCAAGGACGCCATCACGCGCGTCTACAACGAGACGCTGAACAAAGCCGGGTTAGAGGCCTCTGTGGTATCGGTCGTCGACGACAAAAAGCGCGGGCTGGTGGCCCAAGTTGATTTGAACGGCGCGAACGAGGCAGCTGTGCAGACTGTGCTGGGGGATTTTGTCCGGCCTTGGGAGGTCGCGACGACGGTCATCGCTGCAGAATAGGGGCACCTTGTCAGGCTTTTGAGATGCGAATGGGCGCGGGCATGTTGCAGGGCCCGCGCCGGGCTGCTTTTGCGTTAGGCGTGCGTTTCAATCATATGTCGGCCTGACGCGTCAAAATGGTTACGCCCAGCCGAGTTGGCGCAGTGAAATTGCATCATTCCATATCTTGGTCATATGGCTGATTTTGTCGCCCTCGAATGTGATGGCATAGACATAGTCGGCCGCGACTGTGTTGCCGGTCGGCTCACCCGGTCCGCCCGGTCCGGTTTGGGTGCCATGAAAGACGGCGAATGCCAAAGCGGTGTCGCGCGCGTCGTCCATCGCAAAGGCCTTGAGTTCGTAATGCCCATCAGGAACCGGCGTCAGCAGGTTTTTCATCCACTCGCAGTATCCTTCGAGCGTGTCGATGTCGGCAATCGCATCCGCCTGAGCGGAAAAACTGGCCGTCGCGGTGCACCATGCTTTGCATGTCTCCCACCCTTTGCCGGTTTCGCATGCATCAAAAAAATCGAGAGCGGATTGCTGTCGGGTCATCAAAGCCTCCATTGGGGTGTTGGTGTAAAGCTAAGTTGTGTTTCACACGCTATCGTCGCGTTCCGGACGTGTCGATAAAATTGCAGTGGGCTGTCTTGATCAGACAGACCACTGCAAATATTCGCGCATAACGCGGCTTAAAGGCTCATTATAGACTGCACAGGGCGCTCAATCGCATCGCCAGTGTCAGTTCCCGGCGCTTTCCATTTTGCGGTGCGCGATCACCTCTTCTAGCCAGCCAAGCTTCATTTCTGGCACAGAGCTGAGCAACAAGTCGGTGTAGTCATCAAAGGGTGGCGACAGCACTTCGGATTTGGTGCCATAGCGCTGAACGCGGCCCTGATACATCACGGCGATGCTGTCTGCGATGGCGCGGACAGTGGCCAGATCGTGGGTGATGAACAGATAGGCGACGTCTTCGCGTTTCTGCAGGTCCAGCAGCAGTTTCAGGATGCCGTCTGCGACCAGTGGGTCAAGGGCCGAGGTTACCTCGTCACAGATGATCAGCTTGGGCTTGGCGGCCAATGCGCGCGCGATGCACACACGTTGTTTCTGACCACCGGAGAGTTCTGCGGGATAGCGGTCTTGAAAGCCGTCACCGAGTTCAATTTCGTCCAAGAGTTCCTGAATGCGCTTCTGCTTTTCAGCCCCTTTGAGGCCGAAATAGAACTCAAGCGGGCGTCCGATGATTGTGCCCACAGTCTGGCGCGGGTTCATCGCAGTGTCTGCCATCTGATAGATCATCTGCAATTCACGCAGGTCTTCGCGGCTGCGCGAGGGCTGATCCGGTGACAGCGTGCGCCCGGCAAAGGTGATCGACCCTTCGCGTGGAGGCAGCAGGCCAGTGATGACACGGGCGAGGGTGGATTTACCCGACCCGGACTCGCCCACAACAGCAAGCGTCTGTCCGGCGCTGATATCGACGCTGACATCGTGCAGAACGTCAAACTTGGTTCCTGCGTAGCGCGCGGTGATACCGCTCACACTCAGGATCGCGTCGGTTGGCTGTTTCTCGATATGTTTGATCGAGCGAACCGAGACGAGGGCCTGTGTGTATTCTTCTTTTGGCGAATTGATGATCTCGTCTGTCGTGCCATATTCGACCATGTCGCCGTGGCGCAGCACCATGATATGGTCGCTGACCTGTGCGACCACTGCAAGGTCGTGCGTGATATACAGTGCGGCAACGCCAGTATCGCGGATTGCATCCTTGATCGCCTTGAGCACGTCGATCTGTGTGGTCACATCCAGCGCCGTGGTTGGTTCGTCAAAAACCACAAGGTCAGGTTCAGGGCACAGAGCAAGGGCTGTCATGCAGCGCTGCAATTGCCCGCCGGACACTTGGTGTGGATAGCGATTGCCAATGTTTTCCGGGTCGGGCAGGCCGAGTTTGGAAAACAGTTCCACGGCGCGGACTTCGGCATCGGATTTCGAGAACTTGCCTTGCAGCACTGCCGCTTCGATCACTTGTTCCATGATCCGCTTGGCCGGGTTGAACGAGGCAGCGGCGGATTGCGAGACATAGGTGACTTCGGCACCGCGCAGGCGGCGCACATCGCGCGTGGAGGCCTTGAGCACATCGCGCCCGTTGACGGTCACGGACCCGCCTGTCAGTTCGACGCCGCCCCGCCCATAGGCCATGGCGGCAAGGCCGATTGTCGATTTACCCGCGCCGGATTCCCCGATCAAGCCCAGCACTTTGCCCGCCTCGACGTCGAAATCTACGCCGTGCACGATTTCAATGTCATGCGGCTTTTCACCGGGGGGATAGACTGTCGCGCCGATTTTCAGGCCACGTACCTGGAGAAGAGGTGTTGTCATGATGATCCCTCCGGTGTGGTGGGCAGATTGCCCACCCTACGGGCAATAGTGTCGGCTGGGCAATTTGCCCAACGTGCATGCAAGGTCATCCGCGCCCTCCCTTGAGAGAGGTTGTGCGGTTCAGGATCCAGTCAGCGATCAGGTTCACGCTGATGGACAGGGTTGCAATCGCCACAGCAGGATAGAGGGCCGCGCCGATGCCAAAGTTGATCCCTTCCTTGTTCTCTTTCACGATGCCGCCCCAATCCGCGAGAGGGGGCTGAACGCCGATACCCAGGAAGCTGAGTGTCGAGATGAACAGCACCATAAAGATAAAGCGCAGGCCCATTTCAGCGACGAGCGGTGACAGCGCGTTGGGCAGGATTTCCCGAAAGATGATCCAAGCAAGCTTTTCACCGCGAAGCCGTGCCGCTTCGACGTAATCCATCACCGAGATGTCGACAGCCACGGCGCGCGCAAGGCGGTAGACACGTGTGCTGTCCAGCAGTCCCATGATGATCACCAGCGTAACCACTGTCGCCTCGATCGAGCTGAGGATCACAAGCGCAAGGATCAGTGAAGGGATCGACATGAACAGATCGACAAGACGGCTCATGATCTGATCAATCCAGCCACCCGACACCGCCGCGATAAAGCCAAGCGTTGCGCCGGTCGTAAAGCTTAGAATAGTCGCAAGAGTTGCGATCAGGATCGTTGTTTGCCCGCCATAGATCATGCGGGTGAGCAAGTCGCGCCCGATCTGATCCGTGCCGAGCCAATGTTCTGCCGAGGAGGGTTCCCAGACATCGCCGACGGCTTCGGCCATGCCATATGGTGCGATGACATCAGCAAAGATCGCGGCAAGAAAGTAGACTGCCGTAATCGTCAGGCCGATGGCTGCGGAAAGGGGGATGTTTTTTAGCATGTTTCCTCTCCGATCACTTAGGGTGCCGCAGGCGTGGATTGGCCAGAATGGACACCACGTCAGCGACAATATTGAGGATGATATATACGGCTGCAAAGATGACCCCGCAGGCCAGCACGACAGGCACATCTCGTTTTACCACGGCGTCCACGAGGTATTGCCCCATGCCCGGATAGGCGAACACCACTTCGACCACCACGACCCCAACCACCAGATAGGCAAGGTTGATCATGACCACGTTCACGATCGGGGCGATCGCATTGGGAAACGCATGTTTGCGGATGACCGCAAAGGTGTTCAGCCCCTTCAGCTCGGCTGTTTCTATATAGGCGGATTGCATCACATTGAGGATCGCGGCGCGCGTCATCCGCATCATGTGTGCAAGGACCACCAGTGTCAGTACGGCGACGGGCAGGGCAATCGCATAGAGTTGCGCAGATAGTGGCATACCGGGCGAAACAGAGGCAAAGGATGGAAAGGCGACGGGGGCCATGCCAAACCAGCCCCAGATGCTCCAGCTCATGCTTTGCACAGCAAAAACAAAGATCAGCACATATGCGACCATGAATTCAGGCAATGAAATCGATGCCAAGGTGACGCCGGAAATCAGCTTGTCCGGCCACCGGTTTTGATAGCGCACGGCGATCAGACCCAGAAGAATGGCGAGAGGTACAGAAATAATCGCAGCCCAGAAGGCCAGAAACAGTGTCGCGCTCATTCGGCGTCCAACCTGTTCGCCAATGGGCAGTTTATTGGTCAGGGCGTTGCCCATGTCGCCGGTCAGGATGCCACCCAACCATTCGAAATAGCGGGTGAAAGCAGGACGATCCAACCCCATTTCGGCGCGCAAATTGGCAAGGCTTTCGGGGGTGGCCGCTTGACCAAGAATGGCTTGAGCTGCGTCGCCTGGAAGAACTTCGGTCAGACCAAAAATCAACGCTGATGCGGCGAGGAGCAGGAGGGCGCCCAGCGATAAACGCTGGGCCACCAATATTGCAATGGGATGCATGGACTCTGCTTACGCTTTCCAAGTCTTTTTGAACGCGTACCAATTCATTTGCGGTCCGTTTGGATCGCTTTCCCAACCTTTGACGTTGGTGGACACCGCATCGACGAAGTCGTTGAACATGGGCACAATCAGCCCGCCTTCTTCGTTCAGCATACGGCCCATCTTGGAATAGATTTCCTTGCGCTTGGCTTCGTCCAGTTCGGCGCGTGCCTCGAGAAGCATGGCGTCGAATTCCGGGCGTTTCCAGCGCGTGTCGTTCCAGTCGGCAGAGGACAGGTAGGCCGTGGTGTACATCTGATCCTGCACAGGGCGACCGCCCCAATAGGAACAGCAGAACGGTTGCACGTTCCACACTTCGGACCAGTACCCATCGTTTGGCTCGCGCTTGATTTCCAGCGGGATACCAGCGGCTTGTGCTGATTGCTGGAACAGGGCGGCTGCATCAACCGCACCGGGGAATGCACCGTCTGCAGTGCGCAGGATGATGGGCGATCCGTCGTGGCCGGATTTGGCGTAATGCTCACGCGCCTTTTCCAGATCGAACTCGCGCTGCGGGATCGTGTCGTCAAACAGGGGGTACGCTGCGTTGATCGGAATGTCGTTCCCGATAGAGCCATAGCCTTGCAGGATCTTGTCGACCATTTCCTGACGGTTCAGCGCGTATTTCAGCGCCAGACGCAGATCGAGGTTGTCGAACGGTGCCGTGTCGACATGTGCGATGAACACGTAGTGGCCGCGGCCTGCCGTGGACAGCACGTCGATGGTCGGTGCGCGGTCAAGCAGGGCGGCGATTTTGGGCTCGACCCGGTTGATCGAGTCGACCTGACCCGATTGCAGAGCAGCCGTACGTGCAGTCGCGTCGTTCAGAACGATGACTTCGACCGTATCGTAGTGTGCCGTGACCGTTTGATCACCACCCCAATAGTCAGAGCGGCGCTGGCCAACCATGCGCACGCCGGGCTCGTCGCTTTCGAGCGTGTACGCGCCGGTGCCGATCGCAGCTGTTGGATCGTCAAAGCCACCGTTTGGTTGGATCATCAGGTGATAGTCGGCCATCAGATAAGGAAGGTCGGCGTTGCCAACAGCAAGTGTGACTTCGAACACATCGCCGTCCGTGCGCATGGATTCGATGCCCTGTACAATGCCAAGGGCACCGGATTTGGAGTCTTCGTTCGAGTGACGGGCCATCGTCTGCATGACGTCTTCGGATGTGACGGCCTGACCGTTCGAGAATGTAATGCCCTGACGCACTTTGAAGCGCCATGTTTTTGCATCAGCAGAGCCTTCCCAGCTTTCTGCAACCAGACCGCTGAGCGAGCCGTCGCCTTCGACTTCGACCAGTCCTTCGCCCCAAAGCTGACCACCAGCGATTGGCACATCGGATGCCCATGAAGCTGGATCTTGGCTGTTTGTGGATTCGCCACCCTGCACACCCATTTTGAAGGTGCCGCCTGCAACCGGTGTTGCATGGCCATCAGCGCGAGCTGCATCCGCCAGAAGGGTGGAGGCGACAGCAGCGCTTACACCCAGTGCCGCAGCACGGCTCATAAATTCACGGCGCGTCATTGCACCTGCCGTCACGCGTGCAGACAGCTGTTGTAGTTCTTTCGACATCTATGGTCTCCCGGTTGGTTAAAGCCTGCGTCTTTGCGCAGTATTCATTGGATATTGCCGTCAGCCTAAGCATTTGCGCCCCTCCCGCAAGCGCTAATGCCAGAATGCGTCACGACAAGTTTGTAGCTTCAAAGGTCGCCGCTACAGAAGGTCGCGGGCAATTTTGTCGGTTATGGCGCGGTGATAGATGCGTGTTTCGTTCTCAAATGCCTCAAGTGTGGCGGTGAGATGAAAGTGGGTTTCGTCCGACCACATTTCGCATTTCGTTTCTGTGCGCAGGGCGATGTCATCGCGTTGCAACTCGTCCGTCCAGTGGCATGCGCCATGGGCTGACAGTGGATCATCGGGATGGATGGACCAGCGTTCACGTGCGATTGAACCGTTGATCAACCCGTGATCTGAATCGCGTATTTTGCCGAAATCGTCTTCGATAACCAAAGTGGTGATGCCCGTGACCATATCCACTTCTTGTCGGCGTACGTGCGCCTCTGGCCGCAGTTCTTCTGTTTCCCATGGGGCGGCGGCTTCGGGTGGTGGAAAGGTCCAGTCGCTTGCCGTTGTCAGCGCCGCAATCGACAGTGACCCGCTGTGAATATCGACGGTGGCGGGGGTTGGGCTGGGCCAGATCAATGGCCAGTACGCGGTCGAAATTGCGACCCGCAAGCGATGCCCGGCAGGCACCTTGTATGCAATGTGGTCCAGCGACAGTTCGATATCTTCGGGCTGGCCGGGCACCAATGGGCGGCCCAGATGCCGTGCCAGGTTCAGCACCCCATAGGTAATCCGTGTCGAGGCTCCGTCGGGATGGACGTGGCTCAGCCGCACTGCGATATGCGCGACGGGCGCATCCGCGCTGAGCCGCAGATGGATGACCGGGGCCTTGGTGATCGATAAATCATCGGCCAGCGGCGCGGTGTCAAAGGTTGCACTGCGCGCATCGTCACTGCGTTGATCGCCGGGCTGTTCCGGGCCGAGCCAGATGGCGCAGTATTCGCCCCCATCTGCGCCCGTGTCCTGCGGCGATGAGATGCGGCAGTGAATTGGATGTTGTGTCGATGTCAGGCCCGCATCGCCAAGGTGCCAGGTTTGTGTGTCTGTTTGTGCATCGGCCAGCCATCGCCCGGCGCGTTCCTGATACCACGTGGCGGGCCGGACGCCGTCCATCAGGTATGTGCGCATGTCCGGGTCATCCTCGACGCCCGTCTCGATGCCTTTCAGCCACTTGTCCCACCACCGCAGCGCCTCTTGCAAAAAGCCGATGCGGGGTTCTGGCACGGCAAAGTGCGGGTATTTGTGCACCCATGGGCCAATGATGCCCTTGGCACCGGGCAGCGCGGCCACCAACTGCGGCACTGCGTTTTTATACGCATCGCCCCAGCCGCCCACTGCCAGCACCTTTGCAGTCATGGTGTCATAGCTTTCGCAGACGGATCCGTGTTTCCAATACGCGTCACGGTTCTGGTGGCGCAGCCAGACGGAAGGCAGGAATGGTTCTGCCTCTAGCCGTTGCAACCATAGTGCGCGCCAGTCGGGGCGCAGGGCGGGGTCGGGCGCGCGGGACGAATAGCTCCACATTGTGGCCCCCCACCCAAGGTTTTCATTCAGCAGGCAACCGCCCTTGTAATGAATGTCGTCTGCAAACCGATCAACGGTAGAACACAGCGTGATCACCGCCTTGAGCGGTTCGGGTGCCATTGCGGCGGCTTGTAGCCCGTTAAAGCCGCCCCAGCTGATGCCCATCATCCCGACATTCCCGTTGCACCATGGTTGCGCCGCGACCCACTCAATGACTGCGACGGCATCGTCGAGTTCTTGTTGTGTGTATTCATCCTCCATCAGCCCATGGCTGTCGCCATTACCGCGCATGTCGACGCGCAAACAGGCATAGCCGCGTGCGGCGAAATAGGGATGCGTAAGTGCATCGCGCGCGCAGGTGCCATCGCGTTTGCGATAGGGCAGGTGTTCCAGGATCACGGGAACCGGATCGTCGCTCGCGTCTGTTGGGCACCACAGACGGGCGGACAGGCGGGTGCCATCTGGCATAACGATCCCCAGATCAGGATCTTCTTGGATGTCGCGCAATGTGTTTTTCATGTGCCCACGGTCGTGACGCGCCGCTGCTCTGTCAAGCGGAGATGGTCAGTCTTTGATCGCGATCAGCAGGTCCGCCACGTTTGTCCCTGTCGGTCCGGTCTTGATCAGTGCGCCATGTGCGTCCAGCCACGGATAGGCATCTGCCCGCTCAAGAGCGGCTGCCCCACTTTCTTTCCATGTCTGCCCGTCCACCAGAGCCCCTGCTGCATCTGTGGGGCCGTCGGTGCCATCGGTGCCCGCCACAAGGATGCGCAAGCCATCGGTGCCCGCGATCTCGCGCGCGAGTCCAAGCGCAAGCGCCATGTTGCGCCCTCCCTTGCCGGGGGTGTCGGGCAGAACGACGACGGGTTCGCCGCCCAAGATGAAGACGCCGGGTGGCGCAGACGCAAGTTGCGCCGAAATTTTGGGCACAAGATCGGCGATGTCCCCGTACAGCGTTTCGGCGTTGGTCGTGACGGGCAGGGGACTGGCGGCGGCCACGGCGTCGCGTGCGATCGTGTTGCTGGCCACGATATGTGGATGAAAGTCGAATCCGCGTTCGTCAGGCGCATCGCCGATACCCGATCCAATGGTTGCCAGTGCGTCCCCTTCGACATCTGACAGGGCCAGCGTGGTGACGCGGGCACCATTGAAGCCGGCGAGCAGTTTGCCGCCCTTGATCTGTGATCGTGCCGTCCGGTGCCGGTTCATGGCCCCGATGGTTGCGCCGGATGCAAGCAAGGCGTTGGTGCTGTCGATCAGCGTGTCCAAGGTCATGCCGTCCTGTGGGACCTCGGCCAAAGCCGAGGCACCGCCCGACACAAGCATTAACAAATGGGTGTCAGGGTCACAGTCCGCAACGGCCCTTTGCAAAGCGCGTCCTCCTGCCAACGACGCCGCATCCGGCACGGGATGCGCGGCCTCGATCACGTCGGCATTGGCCGGGGCATCTGCCCCGTGATCGTATTTTGTCACCACGAGACAAGGCACGTCCGGCCATGCCTCGCAGGCAGGGCGCGCCATCGCAACAGCAGCCTTGCCCACTGCGACAATGCGGTCCGGTCGCGGCACCAGTCCATTCGCTATCGCACGTTCAACGGCTCTGTCACCACGCACTGCATCCACGCCGGTTTGCCAAAGCTGCATCAAGTCTGGGATCGCCGTCATGGCCAAGTCCTTCGTGTAAAAGGGGAAAACTGAGTCTTATTGAACACAATTTGGTCGGTATTCGGCCTCAATTTGGGCGCGATAGACAAAAAGAGTCTAGCCCTTGAATCACGATTCCGCTATGCACCAAGCTATAAAGAATAGTCAGCACGGCAGAAAATGTCGGCGACAGGTTAACAAAAAAGGCACGCCATAGAGCGGCCAGAGGCAAGAGTGGTGTTGGTATGAAGGCGATTGATTTCGTCGTTCGCGATCGCGCGGGCGCAGTACAGCGTGAAATTATTCCGGCTGATCAGGATGCAATGGTTACGCTGAGCAGCGGCCAAGAAGTGTCGCTAAACCTTAGGCAAATTGATCTGGCTGGACAGCAGCGCAGCGGTGACGCTCTGATCATCACGCTTGTCGATGGCCGCACGATAACTCTTGAAAACTATTTTAATGACGAGGGGCTGGCGAACCGCCTGTTCATCTCGGCTGATGGCTACCTGAACGAGGTTGCCTTGGTTGAGGCGTCCGATGGGGCTTTGTACGCTCAGTTTGGACCCACCGAAGAGTGGGGTAAATGGAGCCCGTCTGATGATCTGATCTATCTTGGCCGCACCGAAGTGGCAGGCGCTATCGTTGGCGACGACAATGAAGTGTCGATGTTGGGTGCCGTTCTGCTGGGGGGCAGTGGTCTGCTGGGTGCAGGCGCTGCGGGTGCCGCGGTTGTTGGCGGCGCGGCCCTTTTGGGCGGTGGCGGTGGTGGGGGCGGTACTCCTGCTGGTCCTGCAGTCCCGACTGTGGATGCGGTTGATACAACGACCCCCGTCGGCGGCGATGATACGTCGACACATAGCTTTATCGTTTCAGGCACTGGCGAGCCGGGTGACACTGTAGATGTCGATGCTGGTGGATCAGTTCAAACCACAACGATCGCCGAAGATGGCACATGGTCCGTCACCTATGACGGCGAGAATGTCCCGGCCGACGGTGCAATCGCGACTGTTGTCGTGTTCACGCATCAGGGCGGCGGCGAAACCACGATTGATGGTCCCGGCTTTGTCATCGACACAGTTGGACCTGACGTTGCCGTCTCAACCGGTGTTGATAGCGTTGGCCACGTAGTGAACGGCACAGAATTGTCGGGCGGCGTTACTCTGACGGGCACAGGAGAGGCTGGGTCTGTCGTTGAGATTGCAATTTCGGATGTCACGCGCACGGTCACCGTATCTGAAGGTGGAACATGGTCTGCCACTTGGCAGTCGGGCACATTGGCTGAGGGCGAGTATTCGTCCGCCGTGTCCATCATTGCGCGCGACAGCTTTGGCAACACAACAACGATCACCGAAACGCTGGTCATCGACACGGTTGCAGAAGTCAGCATGTCGACCAGCACGGTTGAAAATGACGGCACGATCAACGCGGCCGAAGCCAGCGATGGTGTGACCCTGACAGGAACCGCACAGCCGGGATCAACGGTCGAGGTCACGTTCAACGGCATTTCCCGTATGGCCAGCGTCGATGGTGGAGGCAATTGGTCTGCGACCTACCTATCCAGCGAAATTCCGTCCGGTGAAACACAAGTGGCCGTAACGGCCATCGCAACTGACGCCTATGGCAACACCTCGACCGTGAGCGGATCGATCGCGGTTGATACTATCGTCAATACGCTTGGGTTTACGTCGCAATCCGGTGGCGCAGACGGTGTCATCAACGCGGCGGAATCCACGTCGGCGCTGGTTGTGACAGGGATAACTGAACCGGGTTCCAGCCTGATTGTGACTTTGGGCGGTGCGACTGCAACAGCTATCGTGGCAGCAGATGGATCGTGGGCTGCATCCTTTGCCAGCGGCACGATACAATCGGGTACCTACGCAACACAAATGACGGCCACAGCGACGGACGCCGCAGGCAACAGCCGCAGCACGACCCAAGTGGTGAACGTTGATACCGAAGCCAGTGTTCTGACCATCGCAGGCCCGATCGAAGGGGATGACATCATAAACTCGGCCGAGGCCAGCGATGGTGTTGTTCTGTCTGGCAATGCCGATCCCGGTGCGCTGATCAGCGTGACCATGGGCGGCGTGACACATCAGGCCGTGGCCAACGGTTCAGGGGTTTGGCAGGCATTCTACAGCGCTGGCGAAATCGAGGCGGGCACCTATCAGGCGCAGATCACCGCGACCACGACGGATGCGGCGGGCAACACGGCAACAGCCAGCGACACGGTGCAGGTCGACACGCGGGTGGACAACCTGTCTGTCGCAGCGGACGTGATTGAGGGCGACAATATCATTTCCGGTGTGGAGCAGTCCGACGGCGTTGTGCTGACTGGGACCACTGAACCGGGTTCGACGGTGATGGTCACCCTTGGCAACCACACGGTTCAAGCGACCGTCGATGCACAAGGCAACTGGACGGCACCGTTTACCCCGGCGCAGGTGCCCGTGGGTGAATACACGACCAACGTCAGCGTCACCGCGACCGATCTGGCAGGCAATGTGGCGTCGGTCAGTGATACGGTGCGGGTCGATACGCTGGTGAACCAGCTCGACATTCAGGACACTGTCACAGCAGATGATGTCATCAGCGGTGCCGAGGCGCGCGAGGGAATTTCACTTGGCGGTCAGGTCGAGGCGGGATCGACTGTTATGGTCGATTTCAACGGCACGGTTATGGCGGCGGTTGTGAACGCATCCGGGATATGGTCGCTGAACATCGCAGCCAGCGACATTCCCGGCGGCACCTATGATGCGGCAATCACGGTTATGGCAACAGATTCTGTTGGCAACACCGACACGATCAGTGACGTCCTGCGCATCGACACAGAGGCCCCCGAAGGCCCGGTTATCGCCAGCTACACGCGTGCAGGCGACGGCATTCGCGGTATCTCGACCGAGTTGAGCGATGGCGATCTGACGGTATCACAAGTCAACGCCGATGGCAGCATCGGCGATGTTCAGGCTGCACAATTCGACATTGAAGTGATAGGCGAGACGAACTTCCAATTCGCCTCAAACGTTCCGGATGGATCGCATCTGATCGTGAATTCGACCGATGCTGCTGGAAATTCCAGTGGGACCTATGTTGTTCTCGACGACGAAAACGCAAACACGTCGATCGATTTGTCTAATCCAGCCCTTGGCGACTATCAGATCGGTGCAGTCGAATTGCAATTCGCCGAAGAGGGCAATCTGACCATCACCGAGGCACAACTATTGGCCCTTTCGGATGACACCAACACACTGACCATCCATGGCGGCAAGGATGACACGGTCAACATGGCTGGTGCCACGCGCACAGGGTCTGTGAATGTCGGCGATGACATCTACCACGTCTATGCGTTGGGCACTGAGGGTACAGTCATCTTGGATGACGAAATCGGTGTGAATACCGCCATCGGCTAACGCAGCCAAATCCAAATTTTCACTGGGCAAGACCACACGAAACGCAAAATCCAGAAAGACAAGAGGCGCGGACCGGACCCCGCAACCGCGCCCACACGAAAAACGATAAAAACCCGGAACGGGACCGAATTATGGGGCAAGGCGGTATAGCGATCGCGGCATTGAGCGTCGCGACTCTCCTGCAGGCAGGATGCACGGGCGGCATGGGCAACGTGCCCTTTGTTGCGCGTATGAATTCGGGTACGGGCACAGATGTTGCAGCGGCCCAATCCGATGCAGCACTTGCCCGCACACCCACCAAGAACGATGAAACTCTGAACAGCGAAAGCACCGTCATTCAGGGTCTATTGGTGCGCGCGTCGGTATTGCCGGCCGACAGCGCCTATGACCGTGTGTCCCGCGCCGTTCTGGCCGCCAACGCCCGTGCCGCCGAAACCGAATTGCGCGCCGCCCGTCTGCGGGCAGAAGCGGCGTCGAAAAACTGGTTGCCCACCATTGGTCCGAATATCTCGCTGACTTCGCTGGGCGATATCGTCAGCCAAATCATCGTCGAACAGGTGCTTTTCGACAATGGTCGCAAAAAAGGTGAACGCGCCTTTGCTAAGGCGGATGTCGAAGTGGCAGCCGTTACATTGGCCGAGGACACCAATGACCGTGTGGCCACAGGGCTTGATCTGTATCTACAAGCCGCCGAAGGGCGCGAGGCCGCGTATTTGCACCGCGCGACCCTGCGCGAGATGGAGCATTTTGAATACATCATGGCCGAACGCGTGCGTGGCGGCGTGTCTGATATGTCTGATCTGAATGTGATCCGTCAAAAGCTGTCGGAAATCCGCGCCTCGATCACTGCAAACGAAGAGGCTGCAGCCACGGCGCTGGCCGAGTTGAACGCCATGTCGATTGCGCCGCAGGACGATGTGCGCGGGCTGGAAACGCTGCATATCAGTGCCTCTGCCGCCCAACCGCTTGTCGTGACGCGCGCCGAGGCCGAACGAGAACGCAGCATCGCGCAGGCCCAGATTGATCGGGCAGGCCAGTTGCCCGGCATCAGCGCCGAAGCGGCTATTGGTGAAAATAGCGGCAGCGGTATCACTGCAGGCGGCACAGCGATCGGGCTGGGCACAGGTGCCCGGCTGAAATCCATCGAAGCGGCCAAAGAGGCGGCCAGCCGCCGTGTGGCCCAGACCAACGAAGATTCAAACCGAACCTTGCGCAAGCTAGAGGGTCAAGTCGCCACAAAGGCCCGCCAAGCCCAAGAGGCGCGCGGCCTGACGGCGCAGGCCAAGGCCAATCTGGAGCTTTTTCAGGCCCAGTATGAAGCTGGTCGTCGCCCTGTGATGGATGTGGTCGGAGTGTACGAGACATTTGCTGCGCGCCAATCCAGTGAAGTTACCTTGAAATTTGAGTCCCTGCGTTTGCAGATCGAACTGGCCCGCGTTCAAGGCGTGCTCGCGAATGGAGATCAGATTTGAGCGCCAAACGCCTCTTTACGCTGACGATCATGAACGGCAATCGCGCTGTGATCAGCACGACTGCGACTGCGGCTGCGGACCCTGAATTTGTGACGACCCAGGCCGACAACGCGAACCACTTTGACGACCGCCTGCAGGCGCGTGCCGATGTGTCGGTGGCCTATGCCGGTATTCTTGGGGTCAACACCACGCATACGGATGTGTTGAACACCTTGCGCGGAGCGACACTAGAGGGGGCCAGCGACAGGGTCGAGGCTGACGCCATCGCCGAGGGCTTGCAAGCCACCGGCCTTGTTGCGCAAGTGTCAAAGGTCGATGCACTTGAGGCCGATCACTGGCCTGCGCTGGCCTATATGACCAGCGGGCAGGTGGTGTTGGTTCTGGGCGCATCGCGTGGTGATCTGATCGTCTATGACAAGACATGTACGGACAACCGTGCCCATGTAAGCATCGCTGAGTTCGCGCCCTTCTTTGCTGGGTTGATTGTGCGCGCCGAAGCACTGCTGGCGCGGGTGGCTGAAACGCACCAGACACATCATGCCAAATCCCACTGGTTCTGGGGCGAATTTCGCCGCTTTCGCAAAGCCTTTGGCGAGATTGCGCTGGGGTCATTTGTGGCCAACGTGTTGGCCGTGGCCGTCGCGCTGTTTTCCTTGCAGGTATATGACCGCGTCATCCCGCACCAATCTGAAGCGACGTTGTGGGTGCTGGCCATCGGTGCGTGCCTTGCCCTGCTGCTAGAGGCGTTTTTGAAGATTGCACGCGCCCGTCTGATGGATGGGGCGGGGCGGCAAATCGAATTGAGCGTGCTTGAATTGTTGATGCAGCGCGTGATCGGAATGCGGTCTGATCTGCGTGGCCAATCGCCGTCCATGACTTTTTCTGCGATGCGCGAATTCGGATCGGTGCGCGAGTTCTTTACTGCCTCGACCATCGGCACCATCGCAGACATTCCGTTTATTTTCGTCTTTCTGTTGCTGGTGGCCTCGATTGCCGGGCCGGTCGTGTGGGTTCTGTTGCTGGGGGGCGCGTTGATGGTGATCCCCGGATTTTTCATGCAAAAGCGGATGTTGGAGCTGACCCAAGAGACGCAAGGTGCCTCTGCCAAGTCGTCGCGTCTGTTGCACGAGGCAATATTTGAGCGCGATACCGTCAAGACCCAGCGCGCCGAGGATCGGGTCATGCGTATGTGGCAGGAATTGACCACGCTGAGCGCGATGAAATCCTCTGAGCAGCGCCGCCTTGCGTCTATGTTGACGTTCTGGTCGCAGGGCATGCAGCAGATGACCTATGTGGCGGCGGTGATTGCGGGCACGTATCTGGTCTTTGCCGGGCAGTTCACGGTCGGGTCCATAATCGCCGTCGGCATTCTGACCTCGCGCACCCTTGCGCCCCTGACCCAACTGGCAAGCACCATGGCGCGCTGGGGCAACGTGAAGGCAGCCCTTGATGGGCTCGACGCCATTGCGCACGCCCCCCAGGATGTTCTGCCAGACCGCACCTATCTGCGCCGAGATGCGCTGGATGGGCATTTCGAGTTGCGCGACGTGCAGTTCCAATACGAAGAAGACGGCGCGCCAACGCTGGATTTGAACGGGGTGCAGATCCAGCCGGGCCAGCGGGTTGCCGTGCTGGGATCGAACGGTGCGGGTAAGTCATCGCTGCTGAAACTGTTGTCTGGGGTCTATGCCCCGACCAAGGGCCGCATTCTGATCGACGGCACCGACATGAGCCAGATAGAGCCGCGCGATTTGCGCCGTCTGATCGGCTACCTTGGGCAGGACGTACGCTTGTTTTCGGGCACCTTGCGCGACAATTTGAACCTGACGCTGCTGGAACGCGACGACAACCGACTGATGCAGGCCCTTGATTTTGCGGGCCTCGGCCCCTTCGTCAAAGAGCATCACAAGGGGCTGGACCTTGATATTCACGACGGCGGCCAAGGGTTAAGCATCGGGCAGCGCCAGTCGATTGGCTGGGCACGGTTATGGTTGCAGGACCCCAAGATTTGCCTGCTGGACGAGCCGACTGCGGCGCTGGATCAGACGCTTGAATCAACGCTGGTCAGTCGCCTTGAGACATGGATGAACGGGCGCACGGCCATCATCGCCACGCACCGTGTGCCGATCCTTTCGCTGACCAACCGCACCTTGGTCTTGCAGGGTGGGCGCATGACGATTGACGGCCCTCAGGACGAGGTGTTGGCGCATATTGGCAAGCCTGTGCCGCTGCGGGGTAAGATCGCATGACGATGGCCCCCACTCAGCTCAATGCACAACTAGAGGCGGATATGCGCGGACCGGTGCGCATTATTTATCTGTGCGCTGCGGCCGTGCTGGTATTTGTGCTGTGGGCGGCCTTTGCCTGGGTGGACGAAATTGTACGCGGGCAGGGCGAAATGATTTCATCTTCGCGTCCGCAGATCATTCAGAACCTTGAGGGCGGTATTCTGGCCGAATTGTCTGTCCTTGAGGGTGACATTGTGAACCGCGGCGATGTGCTGGCCCGTCTGCAAGCAACCCAGTTCCAGAGTCAGGCGGATGATCTGCAAAACCAGATAACAGCGCTGACTGTGCGCCAATTGCGGCTCGAGGCGGAGCTGGCCGGACAGTTCGATTTTGCCGTGCCCGAAGGTCTGGGTGCGCATATGCAAGGATTGCTGAGCAGTGAACGTGCGTTGCTGAACGCGCGCCAAACGGATTACCTCAGCCGCCGCGAGGGGGCGCAGCGGGTGCTGGATCAGGCGACCAAGGAACGCGCCCTGCTGGAGGATCTGCTGGAGCGCAATATCGTCGCCCTGATCGAAGTGACTCGTGCCCGTAAAGCGCACGCCGATGCCCGTATCAAGCTGGATGAGATCATGACCCAGACGGAGCTGGACCGAGCGCAGGCCTATTCCGATACGCTCAAGGAACTGGGCACGCTGCGCCAGACCTATAAATCCGCGCAGGACCAGTTGACCCGCACGGTGCTGGTCAGCCCGATGCGCGGGATCGTCAACAATCTGAGCGTCACCACCATCGGTGGCGTCGTGCGCCCCGGTGAAGAGATCCTGCAGATCATTCCGCTGGACGAGGAATTGTTCGTAGAGGCCCGCGTCGCCCCCAAGGACATCGCAGGCGTGCGCCCGGGCCAAGAGGCGACGATAAAGCTGAGTGCATATGACTACACGATCTACGGCTCGCTCAAGGGCGAGGTCCGCCTGATTTCTGCCGACACGTTCAAAGACGAGCGCAAGCCCGATGGCGACCCGCATTACAAGGTGACGCTGGGGGTCGATACATCTGATCTGAGCGACCGCCAGCGCAGCATCGCGATCCGTCCGGGGATGCAGGCCGAGGTGGAATTGCATACGGGGTCAAAGACGGTGCTGCAGTATTTGCTGAAGCCGCTGTACAAGTCGCGTGAGGCGTTTCGCGAGCCTTAGGTGGTTTGTTTGTGTGCACGGGTCGAGGTCCGCTTTGTGCCCATGTTTCAGTTTTCCGTGCTGCGGCTAATGTCTGCTTTTGGAAAGTGCCTTTTCGGCTTACTGGGGCCGGCATAGTTTGTGCAGCATTGTATCTGTGTAGGAACCTGCGGCCCATCGGAGATCAAAAAGATGTTGAAAATGGACGGCATATTCGGAACAATGCTTCCATGACGAATTCGAAGGCCGACAAAATGGGCGATGTTGATCAGGGCGTCGCGCAGAGCCTCCATATTTCGATCGAGCAGGCGGCAGCAGAGGCCAAACGGTTTGCCCAGATCATCGAGAGCTCGCTAAATGAAATCTACATCTTCGATGCCCTGACGCTCAAGTTCGTCCAGGTGAACTTCGGTGCAAGACGAAATATGGGATACTCAAGCGCCGAGTTTCGTACACTCACGCCAGCCGACATAAAGCCTGAAATGACGCACCGTGAATTCGAAACGCTCATCAGCCCATTGCGAGATGGAACAGAGCGACTTCTAGTCTTCAAGACCGTACATCAGCGTAAGAATGGTTCCACCTATCCGGTCGAAGTGCACCTGCAATTGGTACAGACAGGTGGGGAATCCGTCTTTGCAGCGATAATTCAAGACATTTCTGAGCAACTGCGAACCGAAGATCGGCTCCGTCAGTCGCAGAAGATGGAGGCCATAGGCCAACTGACGGGAGGAATCGCGCATGATTTCAACAACCTTCTCACAGTTGTTCTTGGCAACGCCGAACTGCTGCGTGGTCACGTCCGCGACGAAGACAAGGCCTCAGGACTTCTCAATGATATCATTGCAGCCGCGGAAAGCGGTGCCAGCCTGACACGTCAACTGTTGGGCTTCGCGCGGAAGATACCGCTACAGCCACAACCTGTCGACCTGAACGCTCTTGTGATTGCCATGTCCGATTTATTGACCCGTTCACTCGGCGAAACGATAGAATTTCGCTGTGAATTGGGCACCCCCCCTAGCTGGGTTCTGGCCGATCCGGGGCAAACTCAGAACGCACTGCTTAACCTAGCGATAAATGCACGGGATGCCATGCCACAGGGTGGAGGCCTGACAATTGCGACCGCCAAGGCCGACCTGAGTGACCCGACCGTAGCGTTGAAACACGACGTAGAACCGGGCCAGTACGTTTGCTTGAGTGTGTCAGACAACGGATCCGGAATGTCGGAAGATGTCCGTCGAAGAGCGATGGAGCCTTTTTTCACCACCAAAGACCTAGGCAAGGGGACGGGCCTTGGCCTCAGCATGGTGCACGGGGTCGCCAAACAGTCTTCCGGTCACCTAGACATCAGTAGCGAGCTTGGACGGGGAACTTCGATCAACCTGTTTCTCCCGGTTGCCAATGCTGGTCAGGATGAACCCATGCGCGTCAATGGTAGTAGACAAAGCGACGTCGCCAGAAAAAAGATCGTACTGGTTGTCGAAGATGATGCACGGGTACGCAAGATCACGGTAAATAGGTTGGAACACCTGGGCTATCAGGCGATAGCAGCCGAAAACGGCAAGAAGGCGCTCGAAGTCCTTGCAACGTCGAAAGACATCGACCTCGTCTTCACAGACATGGTCATGCCAGGCGGCATGTCTGGTGCCGAACTTCTCGATCGGGTACGGAACAACTATCCGCATATTCAGCGGCTGCTTACATCAGGCTACGCTAAAAAAACCGAACTCCCCGTTGACGGCACCCTATGGCTCCGAAAGCCCTACTCTATTAATGAGATGTCAAACATCTTTGATCAGCTTCTCGGCTAGCTGCCCTCACCTTGAGCACTGATGCTCGAAATTGAAGCCTGGCCAAAACCCAAAGCCGACAGTGTTCGAGCAGTTGGCAACGGCAACTTCGTTTAAGGTTTTTCGATGCGGGCCTGAGCGCAGGTTTTCGTTTTGGTGCGACGGTGGCCCGCGTTGGAAAACATGACTAGGAGGAAGCCGTGTGGTCTGACTGAGCCCTATGGGGAAAGCATCGATCTGACCCTGCGGTGATTAATCCAAGGTGATGAGGGTTTTCTGGTTCGGGCACCAATCCGAGGTATCTGCACATCGTTTGCAAGGTCCGTTCGGTGCAATTGCTGCGCGCTGAACGTTATAGACTCCGCTTGAGACATGCCTGTATTGGCCCGGAAAGCGATGCTGTTCAGGCTATAGCCGTGGGATAGTGACGTGCATCTCATCAAGCTGCCGCCTTTCGTGGTGGTGAGCGGGATTGCGGTTTCTGGCCGCGTCGGAAAGTCTCGATGATGCGCATCTTCCCGCCGCAGTCGGGGCATGGTTCGGACAATGTGAGCGGGATGGTCTCGGTGACTGACGGGTCATCTTGTCTGGGAGCTTGTGCGCCGAGTAAGATCCGAACCTTTACTATATTGGCCTTGCGGGTTGAACTGGCGAGCAGACCATAATGACGGATGCGGTGGAACCTGTCCGGCAGCACATGGATGAGAAAGCGGCGGATGAACTCAGATGTGGAAAGGCGCATGACGCATCGGCGGTCACCGTTTTTGACGCGATAATCTTTCCATTGGAACGCGACGGTGTCGGCATCGGCGCTGACCAGGCGGCTGTTTGAGATCGCGACGCGGTGGGTATATCGGCTGAGATAGGCGAGTACGGCTTCGGGTCCGCCGAAGGGTGGTTTGGCATAAACCACCCATTCTATTTTACGGAATGGTGCCAGCCAGGCGGCGAAGGCATCAGCTTCATTCAACCCAGCCAGATCGCCGTAGAAGCTGAGTTCACCCGCACGGTGCAAAGCCAGCAACCCCTCAATGAACAGACGTCGTAACAATCGCGACAACACCCGCACATGCAGAAAGAACCCAGGCTTGCACGCGATCCACGTCTTGCCATCGGGCGACAGCCCTCCGCCCGGAACGATCATATGAATGTGCGGATGATGGGTCAGCGCCGATCCCCAAGTGTGCAGAACGCTGGTCATGCCAACCTTCGCGCCGAGGCGTTTGGGATCGGCGGCGATGGTCGTCACTGTTTCTGCCGATGCCTTAAAAAGCAGGCCATAGACGGCGCGCTTGTTCCAATATGCGATACGGGCGATCTCGGCCGGCAGCGTGAACACCACATGGAAGTATTCCACGGGCAACAGATCTTCAGCTCGTGCCGCCATCCAGTCACGTGCTGCCGGTCCCTGACATTTGGGACAGTGGCGGTTCTTGCACGAGTTGTAAGCGATATGTTGGTGATCGCATTTGGTGCACGCGGCCACATGCCCGCCGAGCGCCTCGGTTCGGCAGGCCTCAATGGAGGACATCACTTTGAGCTGGGACAGACTGACATGCCCAGCATTGGCCCCCCGCCACGCAGGACCATGGGTGCGGAAGATGTCAGCAATCTCCAGCTTGGATTTGGCCAATTGGCCGAGGCTTATCCCGGTCGGTCGCGCAGGCCGTCGATGTTCAGCTTCTTGAGCGCCTCAAACGGGCTGGGCGTGTCCCTGATGGTTTTGGTGGCAACGTGGGTGTAGCGCGCTGTCGTGCTCAACTTGGCGTGGCCGAGCAATACCTGGATGACCCGCACGTCGATATTGGCTTCGAGCAGATGCGTTGCAAAGCTGTGGCGCAACGTATGCAAAGTCGCAGGCTTGGAAATGCCGACCACATGCTTGGCCGAATTGAACGCCCGGCTCAACTGCCGTGCTGAGATAGGATTGATCTTAGGTTTGCCGGGAAACAACCATCCTGCAGGCTGCGCCTCGCGCCAGTAGTTGCGTAGCAGGTCCAATAGGTCAGGCGACAGCATCACCTTCCGGTCCTTGCCGCCTTTGCCCTCATCAACATGGATCAGCATCCGATCGCTGTCGATATCACTGACTTTGAGACTGCAAACCTCCGATGCCCGCAATCCAGCGCCATAAGAAATGCTCAGCGCCGCGCGGTATTTAAGTCCCGGCCCAGGAGCCGCGGCAATAACTTCGGACACCTCTTCAATACTGAGAACTGTCGGAAGTCGGCGTGGCTGCGTTCGGAACTGCATGTAGCGCTTCATATCTTCACGGTCGCAGGTCGTGCCGAACAGAAACCGCAGTGCCATGATCCGCGCGTTGAACGTCGGTGGCGTGACCTCGGTATCAGTCATGTGCAGTTGATAGGCGCGCAGATCGTCCGGCGTGGCGGTGTCCGGGGATCGCTTCAAGAATCCGGCGAAGTGCTTAACCGCTCTAATATGTGCCTTCTGAGCTTTGTCGCCCATCCCGTGGATGCGCATGTCTTCCATCATCCGCTCACGTAGCCGGCTCATCTTCTCATGTGTCATGGAAACTCTCCTGTCCGTTGATTGAGAAGCCTCAATCGTCAGACAGGTTCGCTAAATCTCAAAATGCACACGGCCAAAGTCAGCGCAGAACACCTGCAAAAAGCGCCATTGCCGCGGCAGCGGCTTCGTCCTTGTCCGCTCAGCAGACCACCAACCCTAACTCACATCCGTATCCAACCAGATCGTCACTGGCCCGTCATTCACCAACGACACTGCCATGTCCGCGCCGAATTTTCCTGTCTCGGTCGCAACGCCGAGATCGCGCAAATTATTGGCGAATTGCAGATACAGCGTTTCGGCCTCGCCCGGTCCCGCAGCGCCCGAAAAACCGGGTCGGTTTCCGCGTGAGGTGTCGGCGGCCAAGGTGAACTGGCTGACCACCAATGCGCTCCCTTTGGTTTGCAGGATCGACAGGTTCATTTTGCCTGCCTCGTCCTTGAACAGGCGCAGCTTGGACACTTTGTTGGCCAGTGCGAGTGCGGTGTTGGTATCATCGCCGGGCATTGCGCAGACAAGGATTAGCAGCCCCGGTCCGCATTGCCCCACGGTTTCGCCGTCTACATCCACCTGTGCGTGGCTGACCCGCTGAAGCAGCGCCCTCATGTGTCTCTCCAGTCCATGATATCGTCGACCTCGGCCCGGTCTGTACGGAATTGGTTGGCAGGATGATCCTGGTCTGCATAGCCGAACGAGATCGCGCAGAGGATCATGCGGTCCGCGCTGATATCGAAATGCTGGCGCACAAACGGGGCTTGTGCCGCGATGGCTGCCTGAGGGATTGTGGCAACCCCGACGGCTTGCGCAGCGAGGCAAAATGCAGTGACAAATCCGCCGGTGTCCATCGCCCCATAGGGGCCAAGGGCCGTTGGTGCCGTCACGATAGCGACGTGTGGTGCTCCGAACAGGCGGTAGTTTTCCATCATCTGTTTGCCGGAGGCTGCACGGTCGCCTTTGGTCACACCGACAGCGTCATAAAGCTGATAGCCACAGGCCCGCCGCCGGTCCCCATAGATGCCGGGATAGCCATCGGGCCATGGCAGATCAGGGGCAGGGGCCGTCGTCAACGCCGTGTCATAAAGCGTGTCGCGAAAGGCGTCGGTGGCGGCCCCGCTGGTCACGATCAGATCCCACGGCTGGGCATTGCACCAACTGGGGACGTGCCGCGCAGCGCCCACGATCTGTTCAACAGTGTCGCGCGGCACGGGTTTCCCCAGAAAGGCACGGCATGAATAGCGGGCGCGCAGCAGGCCCAGAAGCGTGTCATACTCATTCATCCTTGCATCGCCAGTGCATAGCCGATGGCCCCGGCCACAAGCAGTCCTGCCAGTACGGCAAGTGCGATCTTGCCCTTGGAATACGGGCGTTCGCCCTGCACCCGCCCGGTACGTCCGTTAACCACAAAGCGGTAGGTGTCGCCGCGATACTTATAGGCCGCCAGCCAGACGGGCAGGAGGATGTGTTTAAAGGTCACGGCCCCCAGTTTCGTGTCGACCGTGTGGATGCGTTGGCGATCCCCGCCGATGTCGAACCGGATGTCGCGCGCAATCACGTGATCCATGTAGACACGCGCCTCGCCAAAGGCGTCTTTCAGTTCAACCGAGTACCCTTCGGCCCGGAACCCGGCCAGAAATTCGGGGGCGTAAGGCTGGAGCGCACTCAGATCCCAAGGCTCCAGAGCGTTGGTGAACCGTTTGGGCAGTGAGGTCGACCCGAGCACCAGCACATCGTCAAAGAACCGCGCAACCTTTCCGCGTGTGCGCGCCCATCGCACCTTGGCCACTTGCACCTGCGTCGGATCGCCGTCGCGCATAACGGTGCGCGTTTCATAATAGACCGTGCCCCGTTCGCCCGTATAGGCGCTGCGCGTGTCTGCATCGAAGGTCCAGTATGGCACATAGATGCCCTGCAGGCTGCGCCCTTTGCGGGCATAGGCCTGCAGCCCGTTGGGCGCGAACCACAGCCCGCCCAGCCACTCGTTCATAGAGGCGTGCGCCTCTGGTTCACTGAGTGCAAAGGGGAGAACTCCGCGTGGTTTGATATGGCGATGCGCGCCTGTGTTGGTCACAACGGGTGTCGCGCAAAACGGACATTCCGAGGCGTGGATATCGGCGTCGAATTCCACTTGTGCGGCGCAGTTGGGGCAGATGGAAACGCGGGTTTCCTCGATTTCTGTCTGGGGCAGGTTGGCATCCAGAGCTGCGCGGTAATCGAGTTCCGCAATTGCAGTGCGCGCGCGCGCGCGTGTCCCTTCGATGCTGCTGGTGTTGCCGCAGTGATCGCAGGTCAGCGTGCCCGCCGCCGGATCGAACCGAAAGTCGGCCCCGCAGTTGTCGCAAGGAAATCGATGATCCACGGGTGCGGGCGCGCGCGAAAGGTCTGGCAACTCTGTCATAGCATTCCATGCATTGTTGTGGGGGTGATCCGGCGCAGCGCGCCATCGTTCAGGGCTGTGTGCCGCCAAAGGTGGAAAATGCCGTGCAGCGCCGAGGCTGCGATCAGATAGACATACAAGTTCGCGAGCGTTCCCGGGTCCGGCATGCCGCCGATTTGCGCCCAAAGCGTCAGCGCTGCAACGATGCCGAGGGCCGCATACATCGCTCGGCTCATCCACGGATGGATGGTGCGCAATGGCCCCTCAAGCTTGGGGCCGGGGCCGTTCATCAGCCCGCCCGTTATGGCCAGTGCGCACATGCCAAACGCTGACAGCCCAAAGGCCCATGCGAGCGCCGGTATCGGCCCCCCTGCCAGCAGCAGGATCAGCAGCACAAAGCTGAGCCAATGGAGCGTGATCGTGGCCGTGCGGCGCATGACGCGGTGCCTTTTGCAAAGGGGCGGCAGAGGGTGTCCAACGCCTGCCAGTTTCTCATACTTTTACGGTTGTT
>Ga0209405_1000393_pt1 | contig 36798 bp, 34 predicted proteins | sample COGITO_mtgs_1105_6_FD_184803 | JGI IMG/M metagenome (GOLD analysis project Ga0209405, IMG submission 184803) | Pelagic marine microbial communities from North Sea - COGITO_mtgs_110516 (SPAdes) (version 2) | ecosystem: Environmental > Aquatic > Marine > Epipelagic ...
GAACACATGAAGTCACTACGGCGCGCTTTCATAAAGGCGTGACGTATCGACCAATCAGAACCACCGCGGTCATGAATTGACGCATGTGCATCTATGAAGTTACCCGTCGAACGGTCGATGCCTAAGGGCTTTAGTCGCGGGAAAACTCGTCTCAGTAATTTGCTGATCGTATAGCTGGCCTCGTCTGGCAATAGGTAGCAGGGAACTGATCCCTGAGTCCCCAGTGGCCCCTCGTATCCGGGGACGTAAAAATCGAGCCAGCCGGCTCCATTTAGGGAGCACGAGAAGGCATCAGGCAAATCGACTCCGTTTATCGCAACAGTAAAAGTTCCGCTGAAGGTGCGTCTGTCGACTTTAAACTTACGCAACGTTACAGCTTTTACGTTCGCCGCATCAAAGACCTTGATATCACCGTCTCGTATCGCCTTGCGTGTCCAATCGATTAACAGATGCTTAGGGTCAAAATTTTCCCCGAATAAATGTTCCAACACTTGGTCAATTGTCATATGTTTATGGTGCAGAGTTGACGGGGCTTGCCGTGACAGACGCCCCCTTCTTCAGATCGACCGTGGTGAACAAGTTACAAGGCTGTGCTTCGCGGCTCTAAGCTCCAACTAGAGCGGACACCTTGTTCAGCGTTAATCGTACAGAGACTCATCAACTCCGTTAATTTTTTTGAAGTAAGTAACAAAAGTTTTGGCTTCTGGCGTGCACTCTTCCCAGCCCAGACAAACCCAAAGTTCGTGCTCCTCAGTTCGCACTGAGGGGTCAACGTTGCGGCGGTAATTAAAGGTGATTGTTTCTCCAAATGGTGAGTCCCGAAGTTCAAACAACCGGGATCCAACTCGTGCACATCCATTCAACCAGACTAGATCGCCGTGTGACTCAAACTCTACTTTTGCTTGCTTGATTTCTTTGACAAACTCGCGGTTCTCGACTGCTTCAAACCCCTCAGACAGCCAATAGTCAATTGCTTCGTCGTGTCGGTAATCGCTAGCCCAGAACATGAAAGTCATAATTTTTTTGAAGCGATCGATAAGTTCGTCGTCGTCTGTATAGGTAAATCTCGAGGTTGGGGCAGGACAGACTAACAAATTCGGCGTCGGGTTGAAATCATCAATATCTGGAAACTCTTCTAACAAATCGTTAAGTTTTTTTTGTCGCGTTTTTTCAAAATTGATTTTAGACAATGCACTTGAATCCACATAAAAGCGCCTTAAAATTCTCATCAATCGTGAATACGCGTGATAGTCACGGCGAATAATTTCAATTGCAATACTGCTTGCTAGCTCACGTAAAAAACAATGTTGTGCCGCACTTAACTCCCTGCTTTTTTCTCGTAGCTCAGCGCTTAAAGCTGGGACGAGCCTTTTTACGGCTCGCCCGGCTATCCACCAGCTAATTCCGATAGTGAGCATCACGCCTGAGAAAAACCAAAACACGTTGTTCATGATGGAGTTTGATAGGTTTGGTTCCAGATCGTTACCGGGTCGTGACGCAGAGCCATTGCCTTCGATATATTTTCAATTTTGATGGTGCACCAATAATTTAGTCAATACAACCTTTTCGACAAGCAATCTCGCTTGTTATGAAAATGCCAACCGGCGTTGCGGGTGAGCTTAGGTTAGCTCACCATGGCGACGTTTGAGACTCGTCCTGCTGGCACTCTGGAGAGTTATGCGGTAGGTACAGTGCAATAATGCTTTAGGTTACTAATTTTTCTGACGCCACCCAATTTTGATCACCCGCAACTCCTTGCCCAACCGCTTCGCTTCAGCACGGCCTTCTTCAATCAGCCTGTCAGCATTCGCATCGGCCTCGGACGTGCCAAAGAACACAACAACCACATGTTGGTCTTTTTGAACACACGCTGACTCAAGGGTCTGGACACGTCGCCTAAGCGTTTGCAGGCTCACTCTTCTGTCCTTCCAACGCCTCAATGCGTTTAGCCAAGTCCTCGACCTCAATAGCCTTCAGAATGCTTGTCATTGAGCTTAAAAGGCTTGCACCTACATCGGGTGATACCTCGCCATCCAAAACGCTCCTGAGCACGTTTTGAGCGTCAGAGGGGATATTGCCAGTGTGCGAAATTTCAACACGTTCCTGCTCTGGTCTCTTGTTCGGAAGAGTGCGATCAAGAAGCATCTTTGCGGCAGTCATGTCACCTGCAATCGCTCTTTGAAAAACAGAGTCGAGCACCTGAGGGATCATGGAATCAATCGCCTCAGAATATCTGTGGCGTTTGTCCTTAATGCCCTTTGGTCTGCCAGTGGGATTACCTGAGACGCCTTTTATGAATTGCACATCTGCTCCTGATGAGAACAGTAATTACTGTTTATATGTACAGTATTTTAATCGAGGCCGCACCGTCCACAAAAATAGCCGATTGTGGGAACATAGAGCATAAGCCTTGCTGACCTTCTCGTCCCCGACCACTTATGGACAGATTGCTGTAGCTAAACTGAGCGCGTCTTTTCTGATATGCGACTTGCCCACCAACCGGCTTGCACTTGTTACCAACAGCCATCTTTTAAAAAGACTATGCAAAAAATACACATCACTCTGCTAATAATTCTGAGTTCAGTTTTCTTCTCGGCTGGCGCAATTGCTCAAAACAAGCCCTTAGCTTGCCAAGTTGATAAGTCGGCAGGTTTGCATTGGAAAAACGGACAATGGGCTACCACGTCATTTACCACGGGAAAATTTATTTTGATTCAGACGAAGGATGGTCTAACAACCGAGTCGGTTGCAAAGGTTTTTAAAACAGGTAAAAGTGAAGTGTTTTGCATGAATTTCGGACGCGCACTCCCCAACACCAACTGCACTAGCTGGTACGGAGAGAACCTCGTATTTGACCCCAAAAATCTTAATGGGGCGGTTACAAGGCTTCTTGGAGCCTTAGGTCCGAGCACAGCTAAAAGCAGGGACTCGCTATCTGTAGAAGCCTTCTCTTGCACACCTTTTTAAAGCTTGTATCAAGTAATGAAAACAAAAGTCATTGGGGTCATTCAAGTCAAGGGCGGCGCTGGCAGGTCAACCGTGTCCACCAACCTAGCGGGAGAGCTAGCCAAACAGGTAAGGCGGGCGCTTTGACTGCAGGCAAGCCAGCAGTTACCTAGCGTTGGTAACTACAAAACTGCGTCCTAAACGTAAATCATAGGGTGAAAATCATGAGGATATTCGCATTTATCACTGTCATCGCTATTGGCTGGATGGTTCATGCAGGTGTCTTTTTCCAAACTGGCAATCAGTGGTTTCAATCTTGTTGGACTGAGCAGAACGGAAATCGTAAGCCTGTAACACCAGAAGAAAGCATTGCATGGTCAAAGTGCGAGTCGGTAACGAAAAGAGCCGTCTTTAGTTCGGGTTTCGTTCCAAGCGTGAATCCTGAATATGCGATCACACCAGAAACCAAGGCGCTCACTGGCGTTTGTCCCAGCAACTACAGTGACATCGCGGGCGACGGTAGCATGAAATACCTTGCGGTGCCGTTAGTCGTAAAAATAGGTGGGCCAACGCTGATTGACAAATTTACGCCGCCTGACGCGATGATTGAACGTGCTTTTCAGGCGAGATGGCCGAACTGCCAAGCGGTAGCAAAGGCCAACGGCTTCCCGAAAATCGTTCTTCGCGATGGAAAGTGGGAGTTTGAGTCCTCATGCAAGCCATGCGAGATATATAACTTGGTTCGGGGTTGGACTCCCGTTGGTCAGTAAGGTCTTTGCGGTAGTTCTCCAGTTCGGGGCTTGTCAACCACCATCACAAAACGTCTCGCTGTGCTCGGGGTGTGCTCTTCTTGAACACAGAGTATCTCCATGTGGATGAAGTCGTTAAGGCGTCGTGAGACAGTCGACACGTCACAGTCAAGCACTTTTGCCGCAGTGCTACACGCCAAAAAGAAGGGTTGTGGTTTGTTCAAGTCAGCAACTGACGCGACCAATTTGAAAAGCCTAACGGCAACCGAACCCATGTCTGCCACGTTAGCTGGAGCCTCATAGCTGTCCATGCGGCTGATCGCCAGCTTTAGGGTCTCACCGTGGGGGTTTTTGACATTACGCCAAGCGTGCTCAAAGTCTGCCACAGACTCACAAAGCTCTTTGGTTCTGATGACGTCGATAAATAGCTTGTGCCACTGAGCTACGCAGTCGTGACGCCCCTTTTGGTCGAGCTTTGAATCGATTCCCTTGATCCAACGCGCCAACTGAAACAAGTCTTCGTTGCGTTGACCAAACCCTGTGGGCTGTGCGAACTTCGGTATTTGGTGAGTCCTTCCAGCAATTTGAATGCATGCAACAGAAGAGCGGGAAGAGTCAGATGACCCAGAAGAATGGCATTCAATATCTTCTGCTTCTTCTATATCTTCTTTGTCTTCTTTGTCTTCTGTTGCGTATGTTTGCAGTGCTCGAACAAGCAGTGGTAACTCAGTGATGCCTGAGTCCCATACGACATGACCCGTGACCGTCATAAAGCGGCTGTGGGAGTAGATTTCGACCTTGATGCCATACAGGGTAAAGCGGGTCTTTTTAATGCCCCTCAGGTCTGCAAAACCGTATCCGTGAAGCCCCGTGCCGCTTGGGCTGAATTCAACATAGCCGACGCCGTGTTCACGCATGACAGCCAAGGCCTCTGGACTAGGCTTTCGTCCATGCACACAGCCGTCAATATCGATCGCAACTAGTCCGTCACCGTTTAGTAGCATGCCGATACCCCAGCCTTTGTGTGCGTGGTAGCGTTCAACCGCCTCATGGTAGGTCTGCCAGTTGGACGGCGCTTTTATTGAGCCATTTTGAATCACCCCGTCTACTAGACGGGTTGGAATTTTCTTTTCTCGCCAGAAGCACCAGTACGGTCGATCTTTCAGTACTTGCGGTATTCGATCGAAATCTGGGGGCAGAATATGGGTGCGTCGCGTCGGAAACCCATGCTCAGCCATGAATTGATTCCACTTCAGTATTTTTTTGCTCGTTACCGTCGGTTAATTTGCAAAGGTCTTTAACCAGCCATCCCAAGCGGCGGCCAATATGGACTGGGCGAATCGGCCCAGTTTCTTTACAAGCCCAGAGCCAGAGTGTTTGCGCCGACAAGTTAAGGTAGTAAGCCGCTTCCCTCGTAGTAACGACTGGACGGGTAACCTCATTCAATGGGGGGTAGAAATGTTTTGACATCATTTTTTCATTTAACGTCCCGAGCGACTGAATCAGGCTCGAAACAAACACCACCCTCAACACCTTGGACAATTTGGCTTTCGTTTGCCCCGCCTTATCGCTTTTGCGCCCCTAAAAATGCCACGAGACTATTTGGTGGCAATCTGAACCAAATGATGGGTGTGACCTCATTTGGCGAAGATGGTCAATCTTCTTTTTGTAGCCGTGTTTTTAGTCTACAGAGCTTGGGTTTGATTGAAAGGCTTTTAATAACGCTGTGCCGCCAAACGGATTGGCGCGTACGAGTGCGTAGACATGTGAAAAAATTTACCTGTATCGCCCTGCAAGCCTCTTAAATCAATGGGTTTCAGAAGTCGAAAGATTTTTTATGAAAATTGAAAGCGTAACTTTTTTGCCAATTTTTGCAGTTCTGAATAAATTTCTTTGTAGCCGATGTAGTGCAACTAAGTTTCTTCCACGCGACGGCGGCTGGCCTTCAGAATCCAGTCTTCGATTTTTTGATGGTGGTGTCGTAGTAGATCGATTGGGCGGACTGTGTAGTGCTTCTCGGCAATGGCAGAGGGTTTATGCCCCATGATTTGTGCGACCACGCCAACTGGTGCTTCGACCCATTCGCTAAGAGTGCGAAACGAACGCCGAATACCGTTGCGAGTTAGCCCCTGAATGTTTGTAGTCTGACGAACCTGTTTGATGGCCGCAATTGTTCCTGTGTACGGTTTGTCCTTTCGTCCTGCAAATACCCACTCGCTGGTTCTCGGTAAGCCAGACATAAGCGATGCGACATACCTCGTTAGTGGGATGGTTCGACGTCCTTCGTATTTGTCGCCAATTGTTAATTGGTTCCACTTGAAATCAACATCAGTCCAACGAATGTGCAGGATTTCGCTGGGCCTTCCGCCAGTGAGTAGGAGCGTTTGTAAGTATGCGCTTGCTACAGGGTTTTGCAGTTCTTTAACCGCTACAAACCATGATGCCAATTGCTCCCGTTGAACTGCATCCTGTTTCGCGTTTGGATGACCGAGTATTTCCTTTAATGACTGAATATTTGCGGGGTTCCAGCCATGAAAAACTGTGCTGTATGCCTCTTGTTGCATAGTCCAGTTTAAAAATGCCTTGAGGCATCGCCAAGCGAGTCGCGTTACTGTTGGCCGAATCTTTGAGTTTGTTGTTGCCCACGCTTCAAGCGTCTTTCGATCGATTGATGCGATGGGTTGACTGAGTATGGGTACCAAAACCCCATCCTGATGTCGCTTGTCCTTTTGCATCAAATTTCTGGCGAGTACCAAATGGTCTGTGTAGTGACGTACTCCCCAGAACGGCTTTCTGGCAACGAGGTACTGTTGCCACACATCCCGAGCGGAAATACTTGCAAGTGCACGTTCATTTTGGCTTGCGGATTTCGATTTTTTTACGTGTTCTCGCGGGTCGATTCCTTGATCAATTAACCTACGAAGTTCACGTGCTCTTGCTTGTGCCTCTGGAATGCTCCAAGACTTTGGGGAGCCAATCTTGAGGCGAATTGACCTGCCGCTAAAGCTTCCTTGGTAAATAAATGTAGGCTCGCCCTTCGGCGTGACTCTGACGCCAAGTCCGGGGGTGCTTGCATCCCAAAGAAAAGCCTGCGCCCGTGCTGGCGGGCACTTCAGTGAGCGTATCCGCTGAGCCGTGAGAGCAATTTTCGACACTTGATGTAACGTAGATGTAAGAGCTTGTTTGCTATCTTAATCTAACTTAATCAATGAGTGATAAGCAAAAAAGCTAAAAATACTATGTTTTCAGGGGGGTGGTCAATAAAAAGATAACTCGATAAATGACATATTCAACGGATTGCAAATCCGTCTAGTCCAGTTCGACTCTGGATCGCGCCTCCAAAATCTTCTTTTGGAATCAACGAATTACGCCTCCGACCAATCGGGGGCGTTTTCGTTTGAAGGTGGATGTAAGAGAGGAATAATCGGCTTCTCGAGAGAGTTTTGCGTCTGCCGCAATATCGCGGTTTAAGGGCGCAGTCGATGCTCTGCCCATACGTTGCGGTCTTTGATTCACAACAACCACTTCACGCGCGTAACCTGCAATTCCCTGCCTTGGCGGACTGCCTCCGATTGAGCTTCCTCAATTTGGGCTTGGGCAATCAAATTCGGTTCAGGAGTGGCATTCCCCCAAATCAGTAGACAAATATGGTGTCAAAACTGAAATGGCGAAATGCAAATGCGGCGAACAAAATGCCCTTGCGCCCACTGATGCGTGACGTTGTGCGGAGCGCAGCTAGTCAGTCTTTGTAGGGCTCGATTTTTGCGATGTCTAGGCGGTAACCGCTCACGCCCATGTCCGTTGCTTTCTTCTCGGTCGCTAGTGTGCCGCTCAGCCAGACCGCATTCATCATCTCGATATTCAGCGGTTTCTCAGAGTGGCCAAAAATAATTTGATTGGCTGGTGGGGGAGGCGTGTGTACGCACGCGCCAAAATATGGCACCAGCAGCATGTTATTTATTTTTTCTGGGGTCAAATCCAGAGGGACGGCGTAGCCGGCAATTCGAATTTTTTTGCCATTTAGCTCTGAGATAGTGGGCGCATTATCCCAAGCCTTTCGTATTTTCTCCATTAACTGTATGACGGCTGGATCACTGTCATCGAGCAGCCCTGTGCGTTTGACGATCATCGATAGCGACCGGTCAGGGCGCCAGTCCTTGGGCACCAACTGGTCCCAAGACATATCTGGAAACTCCTTGGCGAGCGCATAGCTCGGCAACCCCATCTGAATGCAGGTGAGTGCGAGTAGGCTTGATAACTTCCTTCGGTCGCTGTTCATACTTAATCCTCTGTCATCTGGTTAAACGTGTTGGTTACCCGCTCGTCTTGGGGTTCAGGCTGTCTTGTAACGACCACCGGTAGGCTTGTATTGCTGGAATAAACCCGGCCGCAAATGCGGTAACGATGAGTCCCATGAGCATTGCCCATGTCTCCTTCGTTGGCAGTGAGTGATGTAAGCCAACACCCGTTAACGCCCTCAGGTCGGAGGAGCCCGCAAAAATTAGAAGTTGTAGCAGTGCATACCCGAGCACAACGCCGGCAAGCATGATGCCAACGCTCTCGGCGAGAACCAAGGACAACAAAGCACCGGGCCTGGCACCGAGTGAGCGCCAAATAGCCAATTCTCGTCTGCGGCTTTGTAGCGACAGCATGGTGATGGCGGTCGCACTGAGCATGGCAGATACAGCCGTGAGCCAACCCACAAATAAAAGCGCAGACTCGCCTATGGCGAGCATTTTCCAAAGTTTAGCCAGCGTGACACCTGGCATCACAGCCATGAGGCTTGATCCGTTCATGCGCTCAACCGTTCGCTTAATGCCAAACACGCGTGCGGGAGAGGTTAGTCCGACGAATAGCGCCGTGACACGGCTTGGCTTCTCCACTTTTTTTGGCGTCTCGCTCGGGTCCGGGGATGTTGCTGGCATACCCAATTGAGCCTGAAGCGTCTTAGGGGAGAGGCCTAGTTCCCAGCCGATATGCATTCGTTCAAATCCCTCGAGTGAAACGATTACTTTCCGATCAATGGGTGTGCCAGTCGCCTTTAATATGCCAACGACCTGAAAGGGTGAGTCGGTGTGCTTTTCTGCAAGTGGACCATTGGTCCCGTGGCTTAGTATGATTTTTTCGCCGATAGCGAGTCGACTGTTTTTGGCTACATCGCTACCAATCACCACGTCATTTTCTTGGGTGAATTCACGACCACTTGCAAATGTCAACGCCTGATTAGCGACTTGTACCCGCTTAAAAAATGACGACTCGGTGCCCATGACGGGACTGTCGTTATAGAAGTCGCCAAGTTGTATGGGAATCACCCAAGCAACACCGGGTAACTCGGCGATTGTTTGTGCCGTGCTAAACGGCATACTGCGGCTGGCCTGCCCCAAGCCGAATACGGTGTACATCAGCAGCTCAGTTGGACTATCCCTGGAGCCCACAATGAGGTCAACGCCATTGATCGCACTGGCGAAGCTGTTTCGCACGTCCGCTCGGATCTGTGCAACAGACAGGATGACCGCGCTGGAAATACCAATGGAAATCAGAGAAATTGCCAAAATCCATTTGCGAGATGCGGCACTCGCGAGCGCCATTTTTAGCCAAAAGGTCATGGCGCACTCCCCACGCGGTGTCCGGCTTGGTTAATGTCTGGAAGGGAGAGCACAACATCGAAATCGCGGCTTAATCGCTGGTCGTGACTCACCATGATGACGGTGGTGTTGTGTACCTTCGCCGCACCGAGCAAGAGTTGCATAAAGCGGTCTTGCGTGTCTGCATCCAGTGCGGAGGTTGGTTCATCGGCGATGATCAGCGGCGGCGATCCTAAAAGAGCCCGTGCAGCGGCAACCCGCTGCTGCTGGCCAACCGACAGTTGGTGGGCTTGCTTGCGTAAGGTGTCTGGATGCAGATCCAGTCGTTCACAGAGCGACTCAATGGCTACTTTGAGACTCGAGCCATTGGCCTGCGCGCGCCGCAGCCGGCTAGCAAATAGCTGCGCGGGCAAGCTGACGTTATCAAATGCGCTGAGGTACGGCAACAGGTTGAACTGCTGAAACAAATACCCCAGGTTTTCCCCACGGAACGTATCGCGTTGCTTAGGTGTCATATCGCCTAGCGATCGGCCGAGAACCTGTATTTGACCCGCTTGGGCCTGGAGTACACCGGTTAGCAAGCCAAGTAAGCTACTCTTTCCACAGCCGCTGGGGCCGTAAATGAACAGCCGCTCACCCGCCTTTAAGCTGAAGTTATCGATGCGTAAGCACGGATCACTTTTGGGCCAAGAAAATGAGACACCGTGCAACTCAATCGCGTTGTCGCAGGAGCTTCCTGGGATATCTGTATTCGACATCTGCGTTGAACCTAGCGCGCTACTGCGATTGTTTTTAGATCGATTGTTTTGGCGCCTTGATTAGCTTCTTGCGATGCCTGACCACCAGGGCCTACCAAGCTTGCGTCTATATCTTTTATAGCGGGCCAGGTTGTGAGCGCGCGTATGTCCAGTTGACTCAATGCATCTGGACTGCTGCAGTGGTAGGTAACCGAGTAGTCAAGATCGCTATGCACTGCATGGTCATGGTCGTGCGTTGACGCGTCCCCGGTATGCTTAGTCTGTATGTCAGAGAGGTTAGGCGCCGTTATTGACTTTGCAACCATACGGCACATCGCCTCGCTGTTTGGCTTGAACGCCGACGAGGGATCATCTAGAAGGCTCAGTAGGTTTTGAGCAGCTGCCTTTTCCTTGGCAGATCGGGGCGCGTGTTCAAAGCCAATCAGGTCATTCAGTGGGGACTCCCATCTGATCGCTAGTGTATTTTTCTCTAGGCTGATTTCAAGCGTGCTTGCGCCATGTTGGTGGCGCTCGCCTTGCGCGTACGCCGCGCTAGTGAACAGCACCACGACAGGTGCGACGACACACGCGACGACACGTATTGCGCCTGCGCCTGCGAGAGGTTGTGTAAACATTTTTAATCCTTTTAGCGTGAATTCGAATAAGCGCTCGCTATGCCTGTGGATGGCAACGGGGCGCAAATTTAAAAGCGGTTAACTGCTAAAAGAAAGGGGTGGGCCTCTTGCTAAGTTTGTATAGCGGCGCCCGGCATCATCGCTCGTCGCATATTGGGACGCATAGGCCTGATGCGGATGCAATGTATGAGCCGCTTGTGTTTGGCCCACCAAGGCCACGCACAAGAGCAGGCTATCCAACACCTCGCAATCTGCGGATGCGGGCTCATGGTCGAATGACTGTTGAGACTCAGCGTGCCCCGTAAGGTGCGATAGGCCGTGCCATTGGCCAGCAGCTTGGGATAGCAACAGGCATAGCGATAGGCAGAGCGACGGCACCAAAAAGCTTAGGCCGCTTTTAATGGTAAATCGCTCGGACATACTTAACATCATCAAAGTGTAACGCGATCTTGGCAGGTCAGCTGATTTGTCCCTCCAGAGCGCTGTCAAACGTGAGCGCTGTCAATTGTGAGCGCGCGTGGTATCTTTATTTCGATACGTGAACGGCCCCCGTCATGCAACCAAGGAGACGCTATGCAATACAACACCATCGACTATCAAGCCAAGGACTTCATACTCACGCTGACCCTTCATCGCCCGGAACAGCTCAACGCCTTTACGGTTGAAATGGCGCATGAGCTGGTGCATGCCTTTGATAGGGCAAGCGCTGACGACGCGGTGCGTGCGATCGTTGTGACGGGTGCTGGCCGGGCTTTCTGTGCGGGTATGGACTTGTCTATTGAAGGCAACGTATTCGGGCTCAATGAGCAGTTGCGTCCCTCCATGCAGGATATGGACGACAGACTGGATGACCCAGAGATCCTTGACGGTGTGCGTGACGCAGGGGGTCTAGTCACACTTGCCATCTACCGCTGTACCAAGCCCGTGATCGCTGCGATTAACGGTGCTGCGGTGGGCATTGGTGCCACCATGACGTGCGCCATGGATATACGCTTAGCGTCAGTGCATGCGCGTATCGGGTTTGTATTTAATAAAATTGGTATCGTGCCGGAGGCATGTTCCAGCTGGTTCTTGCCACGTATTGTTGGCATTTCACGGGCGCTGGAGTGGGTGTACAGTGCGGAGATTCTTAAGCCCGAGGAGGCGTTGGCAGCGGGCTTTGTAAAAGCTGTGGTGCCCGCTGACGAATTACTGGGTACGGCCTACCGCATTGCTGCAAAAATCGCGACCCACAGCCCGGTGGCTGTTGCGCTGACTCGGCAGATGATGTACCGCAATGCGGCCCAGCCTGATCCCATGGCGGCCCACAAGGTGGATTCCTTGGCAATGTTTTACACCAGCATGACGGGTGGCAAGGAGGGCGTGGCCTCTTTTCTCGAAAAACGCCCCGCCAATTACACGGATAAAGTGAGCAAAGACTTGCCTGATTTCTACCCTTGGTGGGGATGAGGTGTGGCGCCGGCTTCCGGCGTAAAACGGTCAACACGGTCGGTGATCATGCCATCAATGCCCAGGTCTAAGAGGCGTTGGACCTGCTGCTGTGTGTTAACGGTATAAGCCAAGGCCTTGAGTCCGACGCGTTTAAGTGCCGTCATATGGTCTTGGTTCCACAGTTCGTGCTTGCAAACGACGGCAACGCAATCTAAGTCAAGGGCGGTGTCTAGCCAATCCGTTGGCATGCTGTCCAATAACAGGCCGCGCGGTAAGTGGGGCTGTGCCTTCTTGGCGCTACGAAGGGCATCGATGTCAAATGACGTCAACAGCGGTTGCACCGCTTGTCCTTGCCACAACGTGGCGGCTTCGTTGGCAACAATCTGCCCCGTTTCTTTACCCGTCCCGGGGGTGGGCTTAATCTCTATATTGAGCATGAGCTGGTGACGTAAGCACCACAATGCAACGGCTTTCAACGTTGCGAGGGGTTCGCCCGCAAATGCGGCACTGTGCCAACTGCCCGCGTCTAAGGTCGCCAAGGCATCCCACGCGTGCACGCCTGCGGTGGTTTGTGACGTTTCACCCCACAGTGTGGTGTGATTGGTGGTGCGACTGAGGGTGCTGTCATGCAGCAAGAAGGGCGTGTGGTCTGCACTGAGCTTGACATCGCACTCAAACATGCGATAGCCATAATGCGCGCCTAGCTGGAACGCTGCCATGGTGTTTTCCGGCGCAAGCGTGCCAGCGCCCCGATGCGCAATCCAAGTGGGGTAGGGCCACTTCTCGCTGATCACGGTTGCGTTCGTCATCGCTGCATATCGCCAGATCTATTGGCTGAGTGGGGGAGCATAAGCGTCGCCTCTTTGGAGGAATTTTTGTTGACAAGGTTGGGTGCGTCAGCTTCATTATCTCAGGGCAGGTGCTTACCCGTTAGACTGGAGCTTCAGCGCGCCACCTCGCAGACAGGTAGACACGGGCGCATGGCGCCCGTTGGTGCAGGCTTAGGTGCCCGTGCATGCGGACGCTGATCTGACTTCTTTCTCAATCAATGCCCCAGCGGCCCGTTAGATGCAATCAAAAAAAACCCAACCTCAAGCCAGTCACTTTATTAATGGCAGTTATGTTGAAGACAAGGCGGGTACAGCCATCCCCGTCATTTACCCGGCTACGGGAGAGGTGATTGCGACGGTATACAGCGCAACGCCAGCCGTGATTGAGCAGGCGTTGGCTTGCGCGCAAGCTGCCCAAAAAGAGTGGGCGGCGTGGACGGCGACGGAACGTGGTCGCGTGTTGCATCGCGCGGCAGAGATCATGCGACAACGCAACCACGAACTGTCGGTGCTGGAAACCTATGACACAGGAAAGCCCTATCAAGAGACGTCGGTAGCTGATGCGACGTCCGCCGCTGATGCCCTAGAGTACTTCGGCGGTCTGGCCGCGAGCATCACAGGCGAGTACATCCAGTTGGGCAATGACTTTGTCTATACCCGTCGTGAGCCCTTGGGCGTTTGCGTGGGAATAGGCGCATGGAACTACCCCACTCAAATAGCGGCATGGAAGGCGGCGCCCGCGCTGGCCTGTGGCAACACCATGGTCTTCAAGCCCTCAGAAATAACGCCGCTATGCGCCCTGCAGGTCGCAGAAATATTGCATGAGGCCGGCGTTCCAGCCGGGGTATACAACGTCGTTCAGGGTGATGGCTTGGTGGGCGCATCCTTGGTAACGGATGACCGCGTGGCCAAGGTGTCGTTGACGGGCTCGGTGCCTACAGGCCGTAAGGTGTACGCCGCCGCTGCCGAAGGTATTCGGCACGTGACCATGGAGCTGGGCGGGAAATCACCCATCGTTATTTTTGATGATGCGCATTTAGAGAACGCTGTTTCTGGCGTGATTCTGGGTAACTTTTATGCATCTGGCCAAGTCTGTTCGAATGGGACGCGCGTGTTTGTGCAAAAGGGGATCAAGGCGGCATTTTTAGACCGGCTGACTGAGCGCTTGAAAGGGGTCAACATGGGCGATCCACAAGATCCTGCCGTCAATTTTGGCCCCCTGGTGTCGGCGCGCCAGCGTGACATTGTCACGGCCTACATCAAAAAAGGTGTGGAAGAAGGCGCGCGCTTGGTCGCGGGTGGGCAGGTGGTTGATGGCGCGGGTTTCTTCGTTGAGCCCACGGTGTTTGCGGAGGTGAGCGACAACATGGTGATTGCGAGAGAGGAGATCTTTGGCCCCGTGCTTTGCGTACTCGACTTCGACACCGAAGAGGAGGTATTGGCCAGAGCCAATGACACCTTATTTGGTTTGGCGGCCGGCGTATTTACGGCTGACCTGGGTCGAGCCCATCGCATGGCCGCTGGCTTTGAGGCGGGTACGTGCTACATCAATACATACAATTTGGCGCCAGTCGAGGCGCCGTTCGGCGGCTCTAAGTTGTCGGGCGTGGGTCGTGAAAACTCCAAGGCTGCGATCCAGCATTACACGCAAGTGAAGGGCGTGTACGTGGCCATGGGTGATGTGGAGGCGCCATTTTGAAGGCTGATTACGTCATTATTGGTGCGGGCTCTGCGGGTTGTGCGCTGGCCTATCGATTGGCCGAAGCGGGAAAGCAGGTGCTGATCATTGAGCACGGTGGTAGCGATGCGGGGCCCTTCATACAGATGCCAGCCGCCTTGTCTTACCCCATGAACATGAAGATGTATGACTGGGGCTTGAAGACCGAGCCAGAGCCACATTTGGGTGGCCGTGTCATGGTGACCCCTCGTGGCAAGGTCATTGGTGGTTCATCCTCTATTAACGGCATGATTTACGTTCGCGGCCATGCGCAAGACTTCGATCACTGGGCCGCCAGCGGCGCGCAGGGTTGGGGGTTTGCTGATGTACTGCCTTACTTCAAACGCATGGAGCATTGGCACTCTGGCGGTCATGGTGGTGATCCCTCTTGGCGGGGTGACAGTGGTCCCTTGCACATTACACGCGGACCACGCACCAACCCGTTGGTGCTTGCGTTTGTTAAAGCGGGGCAGCAGGCAGGCTACGCCATGACAGACGACTACAACGGTAAACAGCAAGAGGGTTTTGGCCCATTTGATGCAACCGTCTGGAAAGGCCGTCGTTGGTCGGCGGCCAATGCCTACTTGCGCCCGGCCTTGAAGCGCGATAATTGCCGCTTGATTCGCGCATTCGCTCGCAAAATTGTTCTAAAGGATGGGCGAGCGGTCGGCGTTGAGGTGGAGCGAGCTGGCGCGGTTGAGGTGATCGATGCAGGTATTGAAGTCATCGTGGCGGCATCATCGATAAACTCGCCCAAGCTGCTAATGCTGTCTGGGATAGGCCCGGCGGCCCATCTGAGCGCACACGGCATTGATGTCATCGCTGACCGACCAGGTGTCGGGCAAAACCTCCAAGACCACCTAGAGCTATACATACAACAAGCGTCTATCCAGCCCGTGTCGCTATTCAAGCATTGGAGCTTGTGGGGTAAGGCCAAGATTGGGTTGCAATGGTTATTGACGAAAAAGGGTTTGGGTGCGTCCAACCAGTTTGAAAGTGCGGCCTTTGTGCGGTCGCGGGCTGGCGTGCCTTACCCAGATATCCAATATCATTTTTTACCGATCGCGGTGCGCTACGACGGTCAAGTTGCGGCGCAGGGACACGGTTACCAAGCCCATGTAGGCCCCATGCGTTCGGTGTCGCGGGGGCACGTGAGTTTGCGGTCTGCCGACCCAGCTGATCCCCCACGTATCCAGTTCAATTACATGTCCGATGCGTCTGACTGGGAGAGCTTTCGAACGTGTATTCGGCTCACCCGAGAAATTCTTGCACAAGCGGCTTTTGCGCCGTTCGCCGGTGAGGAGATTCAACCGGGAAAAGACGTGCAATCCGATGAAGCGTTGGATGCGTTTATTCGTGAGCATGTAGAGAGCGCCTACCACCCCTGCGGCACCTGCAAGATGGGAGACGTGGATGACGCGATGGCCGTGGTGGATGCGCAGTGCCGCGTGATCGGGGTGAGCGGCTTGCGCGTGGCGGACAGTTCTATTTTTCCACGTATTACCAACGGTAATTTGAATGCACCCTCCATCATGGTCGGCGAGAAGGCCGCTGATCATATCTTGGGACGCACGCCCTTAACGCCTGTCAGCGATGAGCCGTGGGTTCATCCCACGTGGGAGAGTACGCAGCGTTAGCCTGAGCTCCGGACTGGCCTACGCCATGGCGACGTATTGCCGGTTGACCGTCAATAAATTATAGTTTTGATATATGAAGAACATAAAAGACAGATGGTCGAAGCAAATTAAGGCGTCTTTGCTGGCTGTTTCCTGCGTCATGCTCGCGGGCTGTCAGACTAATCCGTCCCATTCAGATGGCACGGCGAGCATCGATGGCCGCAAGGGTGCTGCTAATGCAATGTCAGCCAATGAGTGGCTGGCGCAATCTGCGATGCCACAGGTGGTGGATCGCCCACTCACCGCGGCAGAGGCTGCCTACGTGCTCAGGAAGGTGGGCTTTGAGCCAGCGCCGCCTGAGGTCGCTCCTTGGATTGGGAGGAACCGATCTGAACTGCTCGTATTTCTTCTTGACGGCGCAACAACCGCCCCGGTGATCGCTTCACCAGACTGGACGGCGCAGGCACCTCGCTATTGGGGTCAAGATGGCCGCTCTCAAGCCGAGCGCAACGCCTTTAGAGTAGCGAGGCAGCAAGAAGTGGGTGGGTTGCGGAGTTGGTGGGTTAAACAGATGTTGGCGACACCATCACCCTTGGGTGAGCGCATGACGCTGTTTTGGGAGAACACATTCGTCGCGGGGTTTAGCGGCCTAGACGAGCGCTCGCATGCGCAGTGGCAGCACCACATGATGATTCGCCAGCATGCGCTGGGTAATTACCGTGATTTTTTACGCGCCGTCGTTCAGGACCCCGCGGTGTTGATTTACCTTGATAACAACCGAAACACGAAAGACTCGCCCAACGAGAACTTAGCCCGTGAACTGCTGGAACTCTACACGCTTGGTGAATCAAACTACTCAGAGCAAGACATCAAAGAGTCCGCACGCGCATTGGCCGGCTGGCATGTCGCGCAATTCGGACCGGTACGTTTCTTTGAAAAAGTTTGGGCACGTGATTACACGGTAAAAAATATCTTTGGAAAACGAGGAAATTTTGACGGACACGGCTTGGTTGACCTCATCCTGCAGCAGCCGGCAGCCAGCCGTTATGTGCCGAAGCGGTTATGGGCCGAATTTGTTTCCTCAGAGCCGCCTCCGGAGGAGGCGATCGCGCACTGGGGCCAAGCGTTTCGCGAGACTGGTTTTGATATCAAGGCCTTGCTGACTGTCGTCTTAAATTCTCATTATTTTTGGGAAGAGCAGTATGTAGGGTCTTCAGTCAAGTCGCCCGTAGAGCTTGTGGTGGGTGCGGTACGTGCAACGCAGACGAAAAACTTTCCTATTTCCCGGATCAATAGTGCGCTCGGAAACTTAGGTCAGACATTGTTTGATCCACCCGATGTGAGCGGTTGGGGCTATGGGGAGTACTGGTTGAATCCGGTGCTGCTCATTGAGCGCGAACAGTTGCAAAACGACATTGCACAAGCGATAGGCGATAGCATGGCGAAAAAAGCCATGCCCGTCATTAAAGGCGCAACACCGACCAGAACGCTGAAGCTTAAATTAGCAGGAGAGGCCTACCAAGGCCCGCCGGGTTTTGTTGTTCGGTTATTCCATGAAGGCGGCGTCTGGCTCTCTGACCGCTACCTATTGGCGTCTGCCAGAGACACTGAGCGGTTCGGGCGATATAAGAATGAGGCGGACTGGATCTGGGAGACGGTTGAGCTGGGCATCCCCAATGATTTAAAGGGTATCAGCAAGCTTGAGGTTTACTTTGGTCCGGATGCAGCGGGCAATGGCGGTGATCGAAATCTGTTTGTTGGGGCCGTTCAATGGGATGGGCTCACCATACCCGGTGCAATGGGACGTCAATCTCCCGGATGTCGGGGTGACGCGGATGGCAAAACAAGGCACCCTGACCGACTTTACTGCTCAGGAAACCTGAGGTTTGACCTCAATGAAATAAGAGCAGCGGTTGCAAAAAATGACGAAAAGCCAGTTGCCAACCCAACAGATGTTTTGACAAAAGAGTTGGTGTTGTTGTGGCTTAAGTCTCCCAGCGAAAGTGGTTGGCAGGGTGCAGACTTCATGTTTGATAGTTTGTCTTTTGGTGGTCGCAATTGGGATTACTTTGGCTTCAAATTCGCATTGGATGACCGCGGTCGCTTTCTGGTATCTGTTGACGAGGATCGCTGTGCGCCATCTTGTTTTGAGCGCTGGCCTATGGATGCTTGGAAGGATAAGAGCGGGTTACGGCACGTGTCCATCTACCTCAACAATTACGAAAACTGGTCGCTCAAGCAGTATTACCAGTTGAAGGGTGCCGATAAGGAGTTGGTCAAGGCGATCGTGGCATTGGCGCCCAAAGCGAAAGATTTGATTCTCAGTTATGGTCGAGCCGATGCGCCAGACACCCAACTCGTTTGGACTAAACGTTTGGATAGATTTATTGAGATGGGCAAACAACGTCGTTGGCAGCCGGATACGCCCCTGGTTTTGCGCGAGTCCGTACCCCAGTCGCGTGACGGCGGCGCGGGAAACATGATGCGCATGTCCAATATGATGAGTGGCGGTAACCGCATAGAGAGTGAAGCGTTTGCTTTGGCTACAGGTGTGCTGCCCTCTGCCAGTGAGTGGCATCAAGCGCTTGAGACGCATTTAAGCTTGGCGTCGGAGCCGCTCGAAGCTTGGATGCTAAGCGTGCAGGAAGGCGGTCGATTGGTCGATGTGCGTGACGTGATCACCAGCCCATTTTTGAATTTGAAATGAGTCTTTATGAATGTTAATCGCCGTCTACTTCTAGCTGCGCTTAGCGCATTACCTCTGGACACTGCCATCGCAGCGGTGGCGGGCCGCGCGGCGCGTCCGAAATATCTCGTATTGGTAGAGCTCAAAGGTGCCAATGATGGCTTGAATACCCTCGCTCCCTTTGAGTCGGACGCCTATCACCGCCTGCGCCCTAAGTTGGCGCTGTCCGCAAAAGACGTTATTAAAGTGGGGGCCAGCGAACAGGTGGGTTCGGTGGGCTTGCACAATGCCATGGCGCCACTAGCCCCTTTGCTTGGTCAAGATATTGCGTTTGTTCAAGGTTTAGGCTACCCCAATCAAAATCGCTCCCACTTCAAATCGATTGCATTATGGGAGACAGGGGGCGATGGCAACCAAAGCAATAACAAGGGTTGGATAACCGACTCATTAGAGCGCCTGTATGGCAGTGATCAGGTCTCGGCACATGGTGCGAGCTTCGAGGGTTCTATGGGGTTGTTTGCACGCGGTGATGGCCTCTACATCAGTATGGCCAGAATCAGTCAGCTGTCGGGGATGGGTGAGGCCACGGCGTCCGCGTCCAAAAACAAGTTGATGAATTTGATCGTACAACGCAAATCTAATTTAACGCTGGCATCCAATCGACTGAGTGAACAGTTGTCACGCTTTCAGGCATCGAGATTACCGACCAAGATGCCTTACGGTGATTTGGGATCGCAACTAACAGACGTTACAAGAATCATTGGCTCTGAGACCGCCTTGCCAGTGATGCACGTTCAACACGGCTCCTTTGATACCCACGAGGGCCAAGTTTGGAAGCATCCACGGTTACTAAAAGATTTGGCTGAGAGCTTGGCTGCGTTTAGAAAAAATTTAATCGCAATGGGGCGCTGGGACGACGTGCTCGTCATGACGTATTCCGAATTCGGACGGCGTGCCGCAGAGAACGGAGCCCAAGGCACTGATCACGGTACGGCGTCTACACATTTCATGATGGGTGGGCGTGTTAACGCGGGTCTTTACGGTGAATATCCCAGTCTCACTGATTTGGTCGACGGAGATTTGAAGTTCACGATGGACTACCGCGCCTTGTACCATCAAGTAACCAGTGCGTGGTTGGGAGACTCGGCAGGTTCATGGCAGGCGTTTGCTGATCCGCGCTTGTCCACCCTAATTAGCTAACGCTGGTCGTAGCGCGGGGCCTGGGTTACTGCGGTAGGTGCTGATCTAAAAAATAGCTAACTGCGGTCAGTCCGACGTCCGGTCTTTCCTCTTGAATCAAATGCCCCGACTGGGGCAAAAGAACCGTTGTAGAACGGGGTATGTCTCGTTCATAGTCTTGCGCGTTGCGGCTGGGAATCATTTGGTCTTCCTCCCCCCAAAGTAGCAAGGTGGGTGCGGTGATCCGCTTGAGGCGTGGCACCGGGTCGGTATAGATGGTCTGGTCACCGCGTGCCAATATGGCCGCCCTGACGCCGGGTGCTCTGAGCATGTCGTAGTAGCGGTTTACCAGCGTCTCGTTCAATTGGGTTGCGTCATAGAACGCTGGTTCCAAGGATTTTTCAAGAAAATACTTTGGCAGAAAATACTTTATGAGATGCATGACGGACGACGAGGCGTAAGGCTTAGTCCCAATGTCCTCGGGGCGAGGGTAACCATCGGGTGCCATGAGCACGAGAGCTGTGATCCGCGCTGGCTGAGAGGCGGCTAACGACCAGGCCATCTTGCCGCCCATGGAGTGGCCAATGACAGCAAGCTGCGTTACACCGAGTTGGTCAATAAAGCGGGTGAGCGTCCCCGTATCGGTTTGTTCCGAGTAGTCATTGGTCGGGCTGGGCCCTGTTAAGCCGAAGCCCGGTAGGTCGAGCCGGATGACCCGATAGCGCTTGTCCAATGAATCGGCCCAGGCATCCCACGTTTGCAAGCTAGAGCCGAAGCCGTGTAGTAACAAAATAGCGGGTGCGTCGCGTGGGCCTGTGTCTTTGTATCGAATACGGAGTCCGTCCACCTCAACGGCTTGTGTGGGGGCGTATTGGTAGCGCTGTTCAAGCGTTACGGTATCTAAGTCGGGGGTCCAGACGCCATAAAGCAGCGCGACAAGCAAGGCAGAAATAACGGTCATCCAAGTCCCCAATCTTTCTAATCTGTACATCCCGCCAATCCTACAGGCTGGAGCTATGCAGCGAGGTATCCGCCGGTCTGGCGAGCCTTTTACAATTCGGTCAGAATAGCACCCATGAAAGCAAAAGCCATCGTTTTTGAAGCCCCCAAGTCACTGCGTGTGCGGGAGCTAGAGCTGGCCCCCATGGGACCGACGGACCTAGATGTCGCCGTGCACTTTAGCGGCATCAGTGCCGGCACTGAGCGGTTGCTATGGGAGGGTACGATGCCGCCCTTTCCCGGCTTGGCTTATCCGCTAGTACCTGGTTATGAATCGGTGGGTGAGGTTGCGCGCGTGGGCGCTGAGGTGCACGACTTTTCTGTGGGTGATGTCGTTTTCTTACCCGGCTCTTATGCGTTTCAAGGGGTTCAAAATATTTTTGGTGGTGCGGGTGAGCGCTTGGTCGTGCCGCAAGACCGCGCCGTGCGACTGGCGGCCAGTTTGGGCTCTAAGGGCGTGTTGTTGGCATTGGCCGCAACCGCGCACCACGTCTTCACCGTTGGGCGAGCGGGTGCACCGCTAGCCTATCCGGATCTCATTGTTGGACACGGGATTATGGGGCGGTTGCTCGCCCGCATGGTCGTCGCTGCAGGGCGTCCCGCGCCAGTGGTTTGGGAGACGCAAGCGGCCCGACAGACCGGTGGGCTCGGCTATACGGTCATTCACCCTGACGATGACACGCGGAAAGACTATCGCTGTATTTGCGATGTGAGTGGTGATGCCAATATCTTGAATCGTGTCATTGCCAAAATGTCACCCGGTGGGGAGATTGTTCTAGCCGGGTTTTATAAGCAAGACTTATCTTTCGCCTACGCACCCGCGTTTATGCGCGAGGCGAGCATTCGGGTAGCGGCCCAATGGCAAAAGCATGATCTAGAAAAAGTGGCGACGATGTTTCATGATGGCAGCTTGTCATTGGACGGGTTGATCACCCACACCGAAACGGCGGAAAACGCGGCACACGCCTACGAGGTGGCATTCAGTGACCCCACCTGCTTGAAGATGGTGATTAAGTGGGTTTGAGCAAGGCCACGATCAGCGTCCCACGCACGCGCTAAAAGACAGCGTGATCGCCGCGCGCGGGGGCAGGCGCGCCATTGGCCCAGTCGGCATAGGCGCCAAACAACGTCTGATCGCCATGGGAAGGTGTCGCGTCGGCATCGTATCGTTGTGCAACGGCGTCCCACACCAGCATAGACTCCGTCGCGTAATAACGGCCAATTTTTGCAAGCTCCGCTTTGCGAGCCGCTGCGGGAATGACTTTTCCCGTCCACGTCAATATCCGGATGATTACGTCGAGTAAGCGCACGGGTACGTGTTTAAAGCGGGGCGGCTGACCCAGCAGTTGGAACAACTGTTTGCCTTGCGCCAGAGGCGTGATCGCGGGACCCGGCCCGCCGATGGGCAAGACGCGATTGCGCCGGTTTGTATCCGTTAAGCAGCCGGCTAAAAAATCACCTAAATCATCATCGCTGATCGGCTTGCAAGCGGTTAGCTCGCCGTCGCCAAACACCAGAAAGGGCTTGCCCCTTTTGACCCGGTCTAGCTGCCCAGACAGTGACTTAAAGAAAGCGGTGGGGCGTACGATGGAGTAATTCATCCCCGAATCGATCAGGGCCGTTTCAAAGGCTAGTTTTGCTTGCTGGAATGCCAGTAATGGCTTTTGCACGCAGATAGCCGACAACAGAACAAACTGCGCTACACCGGCGGCTTTCGCCCCTGCCAGCGCGTAGAGGTGCGCTTGGTAGTCGACCTGCCAAGCGTCTTGCGGCGACCCCGTTCGCGATGCCATGCAGGAGACGATGGCATCAAAGCCCTGACTTAAACAGGCATCTGGGCGCCAGGTGTCGGGGTCGCAAGGGTCGCCGTACAGATGGGTTGTGGCGGCTTGCGCATTACCGCGTGCTGGCGGATGGCGCAGCAGGCAAACCACGGAGTGCCCTTGTCGCACCAGTGCCCGTTCAGTGGCGGAGCCAATGGTGCCGGTCGCTCCCAACAAGAGCACCCTAAGCGGGGGCGTGTGCATGGATGGCATTAGCAACCGCTCAGGGCAATACCTCAGATATGGTGAGCGCCAGATCGCGCGCGCCGACTTTGACTGGACCCACGGTTGCGATCAAGTCTCCTGGCTGCGGTATCGCGTTGCCTGACTTCGATACGCGGGCCGTCAGCATGACCTCGGATAAAGAAGACAGCTTAAACTGCGGGCTCATTGCTGTGCTGTCGTCTAGCCGAAAGCTTGCGGTTAATCCGGCAACCGTCGTCTTGATGATGGCAACGGGCATGCGTGGACCCTCGGTGGCAACCGCGTAAATAAATACCGTGTCAGTTGGGCTGGTCTGGTTCTTTAAGGCCTCAGACACGGTGACACGTCCGCTTATCGACGGTCCGTCCGTATTTATATTTACCGCCTGGCCCAGTTGCTTTTGCACCTCCGCAATGGCCGCCTCTAGGTTAGGTACATCGGGGTGATCTGCGCGGACTTGGCCTCTGGCCTGTTGCCAATAGGTCAGGGCGTTTTGGGGTTGCCCATCGGCATACGATGCGCTGCCGGCCAACAACAAGGCACCGAGGTGGTTGGGCTGTTCTTGCAGCAGCTTACGAATGACCCGCCACGGTTCCCCCTCAAATGAGCCTCCTTGGCTGGTCGCCACGACCTCTGCGCGCTCTAAGAGAAGGTCCTCGCCGCGGTCAAACTGCATCGCACGGTCGTACGCTTGAAGCGATGCGGTGTAATCACTCAAGGTCCGATAGGTTCTGCCCAACATAACCCATCCCTGAGGGTTGTTGGGGTCTGCTTCAAGTTTGGTCGCCAGCGCATCCGCCATGGCCACCAGTTCTTGTTGCGCCGGGGTGTCAGCCGCTGCAGCCACAGCCGCCGCCGGGTTGAATGCCGCAGGCTCACCCAGCCATAGGTACGCGCTGACGGAGCTCAGTGGCAACGCAATCACGAGAAATGCGGCGCTCCACCATGCCGGCTTGCTTGACCGTGTTGGCGTTCCCTCCTGCGCTGCCGTGTCTTGCAACATGCGAACACTCAGCTCGTCGCGTGCCTGTTGCCACTCCTGCTCGCTGATGTGACCGTTTTCCCGCTCGCGGTCCAGGTCAAAAATTTGACTGCGATACAGTGCGGCGTTTGCCAGTGATTGCGTGTGTGATGTGCCTTCGGGGTTGGGTCGCATCAGGTACCAAATAAACACCCCTGCGACCCCAAGCCCTAGCAGTAAGGCGAGCGATAGAAATAGAAAACTGGCCATCATGGCGCGTCCTTTGCGTTCAACATGGCCTGTACCTTCAGGCGCTCATGGTCGGTGAGGGTTGGGCTCGCTGCGGACAAGGTCTGGCGCGTGCGCAGATAACGCGCCATGCCGACCACCCCGGCAATAAGCAAAAAGAAGGGACCAAACCACAGAGCCCAGGTCATGGGTTTTACCTCCGGCCGGTACAGGACAAAGTCCCCGTAACGCGCGACGAGGTAGGCTTTAATTTGCGAATCGCTTTGGTTCTCTACGATCAATTTGCGTACCTCTTCACGCAGGTCATTGGCTAACTCAGCTCGGGACGATGCCAACGACTCGTTTTGACACACCAAGCATCGGAGCTCGTCGGAAATATCAATAAGACGCTTTTCGATGACAGGGTCTTGGGCGGTCGGCACGGCCTCGCCGGCGTGTGCATGGCCACAGGCCAGCAGTGTGGTCAGCAGCGCGGCGACTATGCGCCCTGTGTGACGGTGGATTGAATACATGGTGACTTTCACACTGGCCTCAGGAGGCGTTTAGCTCTTTAACCAAGGGCAGTATCCGGGTCAGTAAAATTTCTGGCGTGAGGACGCCGACTTGTTTATAGCGGATGACGCCCTTTTTATCGATGAGGTAGGTTTCGGGCACACCGTAGACACCGTAATTAATGCCCACGCGACCGTCTAGGTCGAAGACCGATACCACGTAGGGGTTGCCATAGCGCTGCAGCCATTCCGTGCTCTTTTTTCGAGCGATGGTCAATTTTTCTTCAGCTGTGGGCACCACGCCGCCCGGCGTGTCTTGCCGCTGAACTTCTTTATAGTTCAGTCCAACAATCGGTAGTTGGTTGGCTTGCGAGAAGGCGACCAGTAGCGGATGCTCTTGTTTGCAGGCCACACACCACGTCGCCCAAACGTTCAGCATCCAGACTTTGCCGCGCATGTCTTCAGGGCCAAATGTTGGTGCTTGCACGTCCAGAGTCGCCAAGGCAAATGGCGGTGCGACGCGTCCAACCAAGGGGGAGGGTATCTCGCTGGGGTCGCGCTTTAGACCGACGCCTAAAAACACCAGTAACGCCAGGAAGAAGGCGAGGGGGAGCAAGAATTTTTTCATCTTGGGTGCCTTTTACTTTTACGACGCCACGCCCATGGCAGATTTTCGGTAGCGACGGTCGCTAACCGATAACAAACCACCCAGAACCATCAGGGCAGCGCCGCCCCACAACCATGAAACAAATGGCTTGTAATAAACACGGAGGCTCCACTGTCGCTCTTCGCCTGCAATGGGTTCTCCTAGCGCAACATACAGGTCGCGGAACCAACCGGAGTCAATGGCGGCCTCAGTCATCGGCATATTCGATGAGAAATATTTACGCTTCTCTGGCCGCAAGACCTCAAATGGCACACCGTCTTTACTGACAGCGACATTGGCACGCAAGGCCTTGTAGTTGGGTCCATCTGCAAGCACTACGTCCTTCAGTTCAAAGGTGTAGTTTGAGATGCTGACGCTATCGCCAATACCCATACGCACGTCGCGCTCCTCCTCGTAGCCCGACACCAGTGTGACGCCGAGCACGATTGCTGCGATACCGGAGTGCGCCAGATGCATGCCCCAAAAAGAGGGCGCAATACGACCGGGCTTGCTCAGGCGATCGATAATTTGGACCACCAACCCAACGATGACCCACGTGGCTAGGGCGGTACCGACACCGCTAAGCCAGGTGCCACGTGTCGTGAAGAAGCAAACGGCCAAGCCCACCAAGACGGCCGCGACGGCGGGGATGCGCATGGACCGGCTCAGTGACTGCCATCTGGTTTCACGCCAGTGCGCAATGCCGCCCGGTACCATCAAGAATATAACGGGCACCATGAGCGGAACAAACACCGCATTGAAATAAGGTGCCCCGACCGACAGCTTGCCCAGGTTGAGGGCGTCGACGATGAGCGGATAGATGGTTCCCAATAAAACAGCAGCGGTGGCGACCACCAAGAGCACGCTGTTGGCCAGCAACATGGACTCGCGCGAGACCAGTCCAATCTTGCCGCCGAGCGTCGCCTTAGGGGCACGCCACGCGAACAGGGTTAAGGAGATGCCGACCACCAGTGCCAACAAAATTAAGATGAAAACACCGCGCTCTGGATCATTGGCGAAGGCGTGCACGGAGGTGAGAACACCTGATCGAACCAAGAATGTGCCCAATAGCGACAGGGAGAACGCGCCGATCGCCAACAGCACCGCCCAGGCTTTGAAGCCCCCGCGTTTATCGGTCACCATCAGGGCGTGTATCAGAGCCGTACCAAATAGCCAAGGCATGAGAGAGGCGTTTTCAACAGGATCCCAAAACCACCAACCGCCCCATCCCAGCTCGTAATAAGCCCACCAAGACCCGAGTGCGATACCCGCCGTCATGAACATCCAAGCAACCACTGTCCACGGCCGCGACCAACGGGCCCATGCCGCATCCATGCGGCCAGAGATGAGCGCGGCCACGGCGAACGCAAAAGCCACCGAAAAGCCAACGTAACCCATGTAGAGCATCGGGGGGTGTATGACCAGTCCAGGATCTTGCAGTAAGGGGTTCAGGTCTTTGCCATCAAGCGGCGCTGGGAACAGGCGCTCGAAGGGGCTGGACGTGAGCAAAACAAAGGCTAAGAAGCCCGCTGAGATCAGACCCAACACGCCGATGACGCGGGCCACCATGGCCAATGGCAAGCTGCGTGAAAACAGGGCAACGGCCACCGTCCAGCCGGACAGCATCAGTACCCATAGCAACAGTGACCCCTCGTGCCCGCCCCAAACGCTCGCAACTTTGTACTGAATAGGCAAGAGCGAGTTGGAGTGCCCTGCAATGTAATTGATGGAAAAGTCGTCGCTCAGTGCGCCGTGGGTCAAGACGCCGTACGCAAGCGCCAGCAGTAAAAACTGGGTGATGGCGGCAGGTCGCGCCAACAGCTGCCAACGTAGGTTGTTCGTTGCGGTACCCGTCAACGGCATCACGCCCTGCAGCAGGGCGACGCACGCCGCGAGAATCAATGCAAAGTGGCCAATTTCAACAATCATGAAACACTCTTTTTGTTATTGTTCGGTTTTGATGGATTGCGCCGCTTTTGCAGCCGCCGCCTCATCTAATGCATGCTGAGCCTCTGGCGGCATGTAGTTCTCATCGTGTTTAGCCAACACCTCTGAGGCGGTGAAGCGACCGCCATCTGAGATCTGTCCTTGTGCCACGACACCTTTGCCCTCTTTAAACAAATCTGGTACCAGCCCGGTATACATAACGGGTACATCGTGCGTAAAGTCGGTGACGACAAACTGCACGTTCTCGCCGTCCTTCAAGAGGCTTCCCATCTTGACCATGCCACCCACGCGAAAGGGCCGCCCCTCCGGCGCTTCACCCTGAACGACTTGGGATGGCGTGAAGAAGAAGACCAAATTACTTTGAAACGCATTCAAAATAAAAAAGCCAGCGGCCGCTAGTGCAACCACGCCCGCTGTGATCCATAAAAATCGCTGTTGTCTTGGTTTCATCATCGCCAATCTGTTGCGTTGAGCGCCACGGACGCCCGTTCTGCTTGAATGTTCTGCACCAGTTTTCTGCGTGCTTGCTTGGCCCATGCAATCTCAGCCCACACCAAAGCGGCCGTCATACCAAAGCTGCCCCAGACGTAGACGGCATATCCGCCCATCGCCCAAAAATCTGAAAAACTGTGCCAGATCATGTGATTGCCCCCGTTGACATCGCCTTCATTTCGGGCAAATCAGCTACCCACTGCGTGTGCCGTTCACGCGCCAAAATAATGTTTCTAACGCGATACAGCGTCATGGCTATGGCATACAACCAAAAGGCGACGGCCATGATCAGCATGGCATCGAGCATGGTTCTGTCCATGCTGGAACCATTGGTCACTGAGACCGATGCGCCCTGATGCAGGGTATTCCACCACTTCACAGAAAAATAGATGACTGGCACGTTCAGCGCACCCACTAATGCCAATATGCCACCCGCCTTGTCCGCCCGCCTGGGGTCGTCAATGGCGTTGGTTAACGCGATGTATCCGAGGTACAAGAAAAACAAAATAAGCTCGGACGTCAGGCGGGCATCCCATACCCACCAAGTGCCCCACATGGGCTTTCCCCATAGCGCACCTGTCCAGAGCGACAAGAAGGCGCAAATCGCACCCGTTGGGGCCAATGCGCTGCACATCATGCCCGATAGCCGTGTATTGAACGTGAGGCCGATCAGCGCCCAAAAAGCCATGGCGAGATAGATGATCATGGACATCCAAGAGACGGGCACATGGACAAAAATGATGCGATACCCCTCGCCTTGCTGGAAGTCGGTGGGGGCCACAAACATACCCAGCCATAAACCCCAGACCGCAAGCGCGCTGGCCATTACCGCAAACCATGGCCACGACTTACCCGCTACCGGGTAAAACCTTTGCGGTGATGAGAAATAGAAGAGAGATTTGGAAAACATCGAACGCAATTACTCTTAAGATTCCAGCGCGAGGCGCAGCGCCGCGGCACTGGCCCAGGGACTAAAAACAGCGGCCACCAAGGCCATGGCCGTCAATACCGACAAGTGTGCTGAGGCACCCAAGCCACTCATTTCTGCTTGCACCGCGCCGGCCCCGAAAATCAGGGCGGGCACGTACAAAGGCAGTACCAATAAACTCAATAAGACATCGCCGCCCCGTACCCCTAGGGTCAAGGCGGCACCAATGGCGCCAATCAACGACAACAGTGGCGTGCCCACCAACAGGCTGAGCGTTAAGATCCACAACGCATTCGTCGGTAAGTCAAATTGCAAGCCCAAAATCGGCGCCAACAACACCAGTGGTAATCCAGACAGGCACCAGTGTGCCAAGATTTTCGCCGCAACCAAAACGGATAACCCATTGGGTGATAAGGCCATTTGCTCCAGTGTGCCGTCGGCGTAGTCCGCCGCAAACAGGCGTCCCATGGACAGCATGCAGGCGAGTAGCGCGCCTATCCACAGAATGCCCGGCGCGGTCAGTCTAAGCGTCGCCATGTCTGGCCCGATGCCTAAGGGAAACAAAGCCGCCACGACGACAAAGAAAAACACCGCCGTGATGACCTCGGCCTTGCGTCGCATGGCCAGCGTGATATCGCGTCTCACAATCGCCCAAAATGCACTCATGCGCTCAACCGGTAGACGCGGCCTTGGCCGTCGAGTGACACCGCTTGGTGACTGGTTAACAGCACCATGCCCCCGTGGCTCAGGTGGCTGTTGATAACGGTGCGTAGCACCTGTTGTGCCGTGCCGTCTAGTGCCACAAAGGGTTCATCTAGCACCCAGAGTGGCACCTCGCTCACGATCAGACGGGCCAGCGCACTGCGTCTTTTTTGGCCTTGGGACAACACCTTCACAGGCAATTGTTCGCGGCCCCGTAACCCCATTTGAGCCAATGCAGCCATCGCATTTGACGTTGATAGGGGAGTGCCAGAAATGGCCGCGTGGGTTTGCAGGTTTTCCAGTGGCGTTAAGTCTTCTTTGATGGCCAACTGGTGTCCGAGGTAGATGAGGTTGTTCCGCAGTGTTTGCGGCTCGTCGTCGTCGGTTGCTGACGCCTGCTCGTTGCGCCACGTGATGTCGCCTTCCTCGGGCACACCGAGTCCGCAAATGAGGCGCATTAAGCTGGTTTTACCAACCCCGTTGTCGCCCTCTAGGTGCAGCCATTGGCCTGATGCCAATGTGAACGAGACATGAGAGAAAAGGCGCCGATCACCGCGTCGACACGAAAGTTGGGAAACAGTCAGCATGGGGGCCAAGCGTCCTAGAACGGGGACATCGGCCGAACACGATCATCGAAAAGAAGTTTCATTTTTGCACGCATACGGTCATGTTTTTAAGAACATTTTTTTCACCGCAACCAAGGCTTGTTCTCTCTCTTCGCTATTGGGGTTGTGCAATTCTCTCAGCGGGCCATTGAGCATTTTTTTCATCAGCCCCGTGGACAGACACTCTAAAACGTAGTCGATGTCTTGGCCTTTCTCTATGTTTTTGCGCGCACGTGCCAGCTCAGCCTGACGCCACGCATCGGCCTGACACGTTAGCTCCTGAATGATAGGTACATCGCGGCGCTGCGATAGCCATGCCATAAAGCGCTGTACACCGGCATCAATGATGACCTCGGCATCGACAACGGCTTCTAAGCGTTGATTTTTGCCACTATTGATGACCTCAGTCAGGTCGTCGATGGTGTAGAGATAAACGTCTTGTAGGCTTTTAACCGCCGATTCAATGTCGCGTGGAACAGCCAAGTCGACCATGAAAAACGGCCGACTCTTTCGCGTGCGCAATGCGCGCTTCACGTCAGCCAATTCAATGAGTGGCGATGTACTCGCGGTACAACTAATAACGACATCAAATCGGGACAACTGAGCGGGCAGGTCAGCCAGCGAAATGGCTTGTCCGCCGTGCTTGTACGCCAAAGCCTGGCCTTTATCCATGGAACGATTGGCAATGGTGATAGAGCGCGGTGATCGTGCAGCGAAATGATCGACGCACAGCTCAATCATTTCACCTGCACCGACAAACAACACATCGGTGTCTTTGATGTTTTCAAAAATACGCGTCGCCAAACGAACGCTAGCGGCCGCCATGCTGATGGAGTGCGCGCCAATCTCTGTCGCCGTGCGCACCTCTTTGGCCACTGAAAAAGACCGTTGGAACATTTGGTTGAGCGTGCTCCCTAGCGCACCTGAGTCTGCGGCGAGGCGAACCGCGTCCTTTAGTTGCCCTAGGATTTGAGATTCTCCTAAGACCATAGAGTCCAGACCACTCGCGACCCTAAAGGCATGCCGGGCGGAGTCCATACCTTCAAGCGTGTAGGTGTGGGACTGGAGCAGGTCTACTTTTGTTTTCCCGGTTTCTGCAAGCCAACTCAGTGTTTGCGGTATGTGCACTTCCTCGCCTGCGCAATAAATTTCGGTTCGATTGCAGGTCGAGAGAATCGCCACTTCCTTATGGGTAGAAAAGCTGGTCCGCAATCCTTGCAAGGACTGTGTCAACTTGTCTGATGCGAACGAAAATCGCTCGCGCAGTTCGATGGGCGCCGTGCGGTGGTTGAGGCCTAAGGTCCAGACAGTCATTTAGCTGACCCTTCGCAAGACGGTGGTCGGTGGCGCGTCAGGCCAGACCTGTGCAGCGCGCGTTTGAATGCCCTCTGCCGTTAAGCCGTACTGTGCCATCAGCGCTTTGGGGTCTCCGTGCTCTGTAAAAGCATCTTCAAATCCCATGACGAGTACGCGTCGACTGATGCCCAAGTCTTGTAAGCCCTCGAGCACCGCTGCGCCCGCGCCGCCGTTGCGTGTCGCGTCTTCGATGGTGATGAGTCGGTCGTGTGTTTGTGCGACTTTCTCCAGCATCTCCAAGTCAATGGGCTTGGCCCAGCGCATGTTGACGACTGTGGCGTTCAGTGACTCGGCGGCCTTTAATGCCTCGTAAAGCAAGGGACCAAACGCCAGAATAGCCAGCCCCTCACCCTGTCTACAAATGGCTGCTTTGCCAAGCGGCAAGGTGTCGCCCGCTTCCGGGCTATCCGCCTGCACGGCGACGCCAACGCCTGCGCCCCGTGGGTAGCGCACCGTCACCGGGTGGTTTTGGGCGTAGGCCGTGTTCAGCAGTTGGCGACACTCGTTTTCATCTGCTGGACAAGCCACGGACATATTGGGGATGCAACGCGTGAACGCAATGTCAAACATGCCCGCATGGGTGGCACCATCTGGTCCGACCAAGCCCGCGCGATCTAAGGCGAACACGACGGGTAAATTTTGTATCGCGACATCATGGATAAGCTGGTCGTAGGCGCGCTGCAAAAATGTGGAGTAGATGGCCACGACGGGTTTCAATCCCTCGCACGCGAGGCCTGCTGCGAAGGTGACGGCGTGTTGCTCTGCGATGCCTACGTCGTGATAACGCTGTGGGAAGCGCTTGCTAAACGCAACCATGCCAGAGCCCTCCCGCATGGCCGGTGTGATGCCGACTAAGCGCGGGTCTTTCTCTGCCGTATCGCATAGCCATTGGCCAAATACTTGAGTGAAGGTTTGTTTGCTTTGGCCAGCGGGGATCAAGCCAATTGCGGGGTCAAACTTGCTTGGCCCGTGATAGCTAATAGGGTCATCCTCGGCGCGCTCGTAGCCTTTGCCTTTACGTGTGACCACGTGCAAGAACTGAGGACCGCTGGCTGCCGAGAGTTTGGTGAGGGTCTCAACCAAGCCTGTGACATCGTGGCCATCGATGGGTCCGGTGTAAGTGAGGCCTAACTTTTCAAAAATGGTGTCAGGTTGGACCAGGCTCTGTGTTTGCTGTTCCAAAAGGCGTGCGAGCTCAAATAGCGGGGGCGCTTTGCGTAAAACCCGTTCGCCGATTTTTTTGGCTTCTGTATAAAAGCGCCCGGACATCAACTCGCCGAGGTATTGGTTCAAAGCACCAACGGGGGGGCTGATGGACATGTCGTTGTCGTTCAGTATCACGAGCAAGTCACAGTCACTGGCGCCCGCATTGTTCAATGCCTCAAAGGCCATCCCAGCCGTTAGCGCCCCATCGCCGATGATCGCCACCGCCTTGCGCTTGCTACCGGTTTGCCTCGCGCCCATTGCCATGCCTAGGGCGGCAGAAATGCTGGTTGACGAGTGCGCCGTACCAAACGCGTCGTAAATACTTTCTTCTCGTCTAGGGAAGCCGCTCAGGCCGCCGTGTTGACGCAGCGTACCCATGCGATCTAAACGGCCTGTCAGCATTTTGTGGGGGTAGGTCTGGTGGCCGACGTCCCAAACCAGCCTGTCCTCAGGCGTGTTGAAAACGTAGTGCAAGGCGATCGTTAGCTCTACGGTGCCTAGGTTGGAGCTGAAATGCCCACCCGTCTGCGACACCGTGTCTATGAGGCGTTGTCGCAACTCCTGCGCTAAGTCAGGCAAGCTATCCCGCGAGAGCTTTCTCAGGTGCGCGGGTGATTTAATCCAGTCCAGTAAAGCATCCATGTGTGGCCCGAAATCGTGTTTGTCTGTAGGGTAATTTACAGGTATTTGACAAAACGTCAAGTTAAATTGACACTCTCATTAAATTTTAGTTGACACTTTCTCTGATCCCTCAGGGGTCTGCGCGCCTCATTTCGTGCTTTTTTCAAACAAAAACATATGACTCAGCCCCTACAAAACGACACGTTTCTGCGTGCTTGCCTGCGGCAGGCGACCGATCACACCCCCGTTTGGTTGATGCGCCAGGCGGGCCGTTATCTGCCGGAATACAGAGAAACGAGGGAGAAGGCGGGTAGTTTCATGGGGTTAGCGACCAATACCGACTACGCCACCGAGGTCACGCTTCAGCCGTTGGAGCGGTTTCCGTTGGATGCAGCCATTTTGTTCTCCGACATACTGACGGTGCCGGATGCCATGGGCCTGGGCCTGCGTTTTGAGGCGTCTGAGGGGCCTCGGTTCGCCAAGACCGTCTGCGACGAGGCCTCTGTTGCCGAGCTACAGGTGCCGGATATGGATAAATTGCGCTACGTCTTTGACGCGGTTTCATCGATCCGAAAGGCCCTGAACGGCCGGGTGCCCCTCATTGGCTTTGCGGGCAGCCCTTGGACACTGGCGTGTTACATGGTCGAGGGTCGGGGCTCTGACGACTACCGTCTTGTGAAGAGCTTGCTCTATAGCCGCCCCGATTTGATGCACCGCATCTTGGAAATCAATGCCTTGTCTGTTGCCACGTATCTGAACGCCCAAATCGAGGCGGGTGCACAGGCCGTGATGATCTTTGACAGTTGGGGAGGGGTGTTGGCGGATGGGGCCTTTCAGTCATTTAGCCTCCACTACACCGCTATGGTGCTGTCACGCCTGAAAAAGCAGCATGCCGGGCAAACGATCCCCAGAATTGTGTTCACCAAAGGTGGCGGCCTGTGGTTGCAGGACATGCAGTCACTGGACTGTGAGGTGTTGGGGCTGGACTGGACCATGAACCTGGGGCAAGCCCGGGCGGTGGTCGGTGGCACCGCAGGCGGGCCGGGGAAGGCCCTGCAAGGCAACATTGACCCCAATGTGCTGTTTGCGCCGCCCGCACACATTGATACCGAAGTGCAGCGGGTGCTAAACAGCTTTGGTCAGCCACACACCGACCCGAACACCACAGGGCCCACGCATATTTTTAACCTCGGTCATGGCATCAACCAACTGACGCCGCCAGACCATGTTGCGGCCTTGGTTGAGTCGGTGCATCGGCACTCGCGCGTCATGAGACAAGCGGTCTGAGCCTGCTACTGCGATCCGTTTGCGCTTGCGCGTTGAGACGGAAAAGTGTAAATTTTACTTGACAGTTTTCGGCGACTTTCAGATGATGGTCGGCAGAAAACTAACTGGAATAGAACCTTCATGGCTGCCACTTTCCCCTTTGCCGCAATCGTTGGGCAAGATGAGATGACCCTTGCGATCCAAGTGGTCGCCATTGACCCCTCCATCGGCGGTGTCCTGGTGTTGGGCGACCGCGGTACAGGAAAGTCGACGGCGGTGCGGGCTTTGGCCGATTTGTTGCCCCCCATCAAAGTCGTGAAAGGCTGCCCTTACCGGTGTGACCCCAGCCAACCGGCGCAAAGTTGCCCGGTTTGTGTCACCCCAGTGCCTGATAAGGCAGGCAAGCCGACCAAGTTACCCAGCGAAAGTCGCGCGGTGGGCGTGGTTGACTTGCCCTTGGGCTCCACTGAAGACCGCATTGTGGGGGCTCTCGACTTGGAGAAAGCCCTTTCCCAGGGGATTAAGGCGTTTTCCCCTGGCTTGCTGGCACAAGCACACCGTGGCTTTTTATATATCGACGAGGTGAACCTGCTCGACGACCATTTGGTTGATCTGTTAATCGATGTGGCGGCCTCTGGCGAAAATGTGGTGGAGCGAGAAGGCCTGAGCGTTAGGCACCCGGCGCGGTTTGTCTTGGTCGGTAGCGGTAATCCGGAAGAGGGGGAATTGCGTCCCCAATTGTTAGATCGTTTTGGTCTGTCCGTTCAGGTAAAAACCCCGCAAGACGTCGCATTGCGCGTAGACGTTATCAAGCGACGTGATGCGTTTGACAAGGACCCGGTGGCTTTCAAGGCACTCTGGCAAAACGAGAGTGACCAGTTACAAAAGCGCATTGTGAAAGCGCGTAAGGCACTCGATGGTGTCTCGATTGATGACGACATGCTCACCTTGTGTGCACGTCTGTGTCAGCAGCTTGGAACCGATGGACTGCGTGCGGAGCTCACCCTAATGCGTGCGATGCGTGCGTTGGCGGCCCTGCAAGGGCGCAAGGTGGTGAAGACCGAGCACCTCATCGCCATTGCCCCTTTGGCTTTACGCCACCGGTTGCGGCGCAATCCACTGGACGACACCGACTCGGGGCAACGCGTGCAAAGGTGCTTGCAAGACCTGTTGGCTGCCTGATCGCGCCCTATGGCTGATGACCTGAAATGGTTGGACACTTGGAACGATGCGATGACATCGTTGCAGTTGTTGCAAATCGACCCCAGCGGCTTTGGTGGTGTGTGGCTAAAAGCGCCCTTTGGGCCGGTGCGTACGCAGTGGCTTGCCCACTTGACGCAGACCGGTGTGAACACCGTGAACCTACCCGGTCATGTTGACCGTGATCGCCTGTTGGGCGGCATTGATTTGTCGACAACCCTGCAAACGGGCCACCTGCACATGCAGGCGGGCTTGCTTGCGCAAGCCGATAAGGGACTGGTCTGCATCAGCACGGCCGAGCGGTTTCCTGCCGCCTTGATTGCGCCTATGACGCAAGCGATGGACACGCGCTCCCTTCCGCCGCTACACAGCGCAGATCATGCCGCCACGACCATGGGCACCTCATTTGGCGTGGTTGCGTTGGACGAGTCCACCGACGACGAGCCGCCGCTCAGTGACGCCTTGCAAGACCGTCTTGGCATCTGGCTTGACCTGCGTGAGCTGGCGCCCGCCGATATCGTTGGACGCGACCTGTTTGCGAGCCCAGCGTCGTCGGATCAGCGGTGGGCACCTGTCTTGCCAGATATGGGTCTTGATGCGGATAGCTTGCGCGACATTCAACACGCCTTGCCACGGGTGCAGGCGAGCGATGCGCAGATCACGGCCCTGTGTGCGGCGGCACAGGCACTCGGCATTGACTCCTTGCGCATCCCCAGTTTGGCTTTGCGTGTGGCGTGTTGTCATGCGGCGTTGCACGGTCGTGTGGCCTTGGACGATACGGATGTGGCCTTTGCTGCGCGGTGTGTATTGGCTCCGCGCGCGACGCGAAGCCCTGCGGCTGAGTCCAACGCGGAATCCAACGCTGAGGCAGATTCTGAACCCACCGAGGAGGCCACAGCACCGGAAGCGCAAACGCCGCCGTCTCAGGACGCGCCTGCTTCCGATGCGGCAGACCAAGATCCGCAGGCAGACCAGGCAGACCAGACAGACC
>Ga0209405_1000410_pt1 | contig 35758 bp, 28 predicted proteins | sample COGITO_mtgs_1105_6_FD_184803 | JGI IMG/M metagenome (GOLD analysis project Ga0209405, IMG submission 184803) | Pelagic marine microbial communities from North Sea - COGITO_mtgs_110516 (SPAdes) (version 2) | ecosystem: Environmental > Aquatic > Marine > Epipelagic ...
ATGGAATCCGGGCTGACGGGTTTGGACGATATCGACATTCAGGGCTTTACCGCTGATGCCCCGACGGACGCGCCCGCGAACAAGGCCGCAATCGTCAAAGCGATCGCCGCCCAGACACCCGACCGTTTGCGCTTGATCGCCCAGGCGATGCGCCACGGGTTGTCCGATGACGAAATCCACGGCGTCACAATGTTTGACCCTTGGTTCTTGGCCCGTATCCGCGAGATCATCGAAACCGAGGCTGACGTGATAGCGCACGGTTTGCCGTCTCACGCCGACGGGCTGCGCGCGCTCAAGATGATGGGCTTTACCGACGCGCGTCTTGCCACACTGTCCGGCAAGACCGAGGCGGACATACGGACCCTACGCCACGAAAACGGCGTCGTCGCCGCGTTCAAACGCATCGACACCTGCGCTGCCGAATTCGAGGCGCAAACGCCGTACATGTATTCCACCTACGAAACTCCGGTCTTCGGGGCAGTGGAATGCGAGGCGCGCCCGACACAGAACAAAAAAGTCGTCATTCTGGGCGGTGGCCCCAACCGCATCGGACAAGGGATCGAATTCGACTACTGCTGTTGTCACGCCTGTTTCGCGCTGACCGACGCAGGCTACGAGACGATCATGATCAACTGTAACCCGGAAACAGTATCGACCGACTACGACACCTCTGATCGCCTTTATTTTGAACCGCTGACATTCGAACATGTGATGGAAATCCTGCGGGTCGAGCTGGAGCAAGGCACGCTGCACGGCGTCATCGTTCAGTTTGGCGGGCAAACGCCGCTGAAACTGGCCGACGCACTTCAAGAGGCGGGTATCCCGATCCTGGGCACGACGCCGGATGCGATTGACCTGGCAGAAGACCGCGAGCGGTTCCAGAAACTGGTTCAGGACCTTGGGTTAAAGCAGCCAAACAATGGCATCGCCCATTCTGATGCCGAAGCGCTTGAGATTGCCGAAGGCATCGGCTTCCCACTGGTCATCCGCCCCTCTTACGTGCTGGGTGGCCGCGCCATGGAAATCGTGCGCGATATGGCCGGATTGAAACGCTACATCGCTGAGGCCGTCGTTGTATCAGGCGACAGCCCGGTTCTGCTGGACAGCTACCTCGCAGGTGCCGTCGAGTTGGATGTGGATGCGCTGTGTGACGGCACGGATGTGCACGTGGCAGGCATCATGCAACACATCGAAGAGGCCGGTGTGCATTCGGGCGACAGCGCCTGTTCCCTCCCTCCCTATTCGCTCAGTGCTGAGATCATCGCAGAGGTCGAGGTGCAAACACGTGCCCTCGCTCTGGCGCTGAACGTGGTCGGTCTGATGAACATTCAGTTCGCGGTGCAAGGGAACGACATTTTCCTGATCGAGGTCAACCCACGCGCCTCGCGCACCGTGCCGTTTGTGGCCAAGGCCACCGACAGCGCCATCGCGTCTATCGCGGCACGCATCATGGCGGGCGAGCCGCTGTCAAACTTCCCACTGCGGGCACCTTATGACGCGGACGCAAGCTATGACGCCGTCCTGCCGCTTGGCGATCCTATGACGCTGGCCAACCCGAACATGCCGTGGTTCTCGGTCAAGGAAGCGGTGTTGCCCTTTGCCCGCTTCCCCGGCGTCGACACGATCTTGGGCCCCGAAATGCGCTCAACCGGCGAAGTCATGGGCTGGGATCGCACCTTTGGCCGTGCATTCCTCAAGGCACAGATGGGCGCGGGCATGGTCCTGCCCGACGCAGGCTGTGCTTTCATCTCCATCAAGGATGCGGACAAAACGCCCGACATGCTCGAGGCCGCGCAAATCCTGACGTCCCTTGGTTTCAGCCTTGTCGCGACACGCGGAACCGCCCTGTGGTACGAAGCCCAAGGCGTGCCCTGTGGCACCGTCAACAAGGTCTATGAGGGCCGCCCGGACGTGACTGACATGATGAAGGACGGATTGATCCAACTCGTGCTGAACACCACCGAAGGCGCGCAAGCGGTAGAGGATTCCAAATCCATCCGATCCATCGCGCTTTACGATAAAATCCCATATTTCACGACCGCTGCGGGATCTTATGCGGCAACGCTGGCGATTCGTGAACAGGCACAGGGCGACGTGGGCGTCAAAGCCCTTCAGGGATAAAAGCGGAACGCGGAACGGAAGCGACGCTGAAACAGGCACCTTTCGTTCCGCAACCTTTTCAACGCCTGTGTGAAATTTGAATAGTTTGCGCGGACTGTGATCTGTCTATACCGGATATCCAAATGACCACCTCAAATGTGGAGATCGCTCTTTGACTGATGAGCCCCATATCATCGCATCTAATCCGGACGACCCTGTTCTGCGACTGACGGATCGCCCAAACTGGCTGTATCTGTTGCGCGAATTTGATGCTTTGTATCGCTATGGATCCGCCGGGGGCAGCCCATCGATCCGTGGACATCGCAAACGGGTCCGGGATCGGCTGTCCGCTTCTATCGCCAAAAACCCGGCCATTCTGACCCGCGGTTGCGAAACCAAACCCGTCACGGCCCATCTGCCCCGCGCCCTTGACTTGGGCGAACGGGGCGCGATGCAAGGCATGGCGCGCGCCTTGCGCGAGGTGCGCGATGAACTGACGTGGGAATACGGCTATGAAAAACTGTCACGCGCCCTGAGCCAGAAATACGCCTATTGCGAAATCCTAGGGCCCAAGGGGCCTGTGCAATGCGACACGCTAATCCTTGGATTTGTCATGTTTGCACCCAACACGACCTATCCCCAGCACAGTCACAAAGAGATCGAAGAAAGCTATATTTCGATTTCGGGTGCGTGGTCTGAAAACAATGCCGCTGTCTTTGCGCCGGGATCGCTGATCTTTAACAGATCGGGCGATGAACACCGTATCACAACTGGTGATCGTGATCCCTGCTTGCTGGCCTATGCTTGGACAGGGCCAGAGGCGCGGCTTGCCGGGCCGGATATGAAACTGTCCCCGACCCGCAAACCGCGGACCCCGACCTGACGGCACGCCCATAGTTCAACGCACACGGCGGGAACGGTTGTGTGCGCCAGACAAGCGACAGGTTGGGCACGCGTCGACGACATTCTGCCGACATGCAGGATGCAGCCCGCCGTGGGACGTGACGAGGGCCAACAAGATTAGGCTATCTTCGGATATATGGAAAACTTGCACGGGCCACCGCATAGCCTTGGCAAGCCGTTTCTATGTGTAGCTTGGTCATCAACCAAGTGCTACGCTCACAAGAATACTCATACCGCACTATATACGGACCCGTATTCACATGCCAAAAGACCCCAAAGACCTGCGTTCTGCCCGGTGGTTTGCCCCCGATGATCTAAGGTCCATGGGCCACCGCAGCCGCGCCATGCAAATGGGATGGTCAGGTGAGGATTGGGAGGGCAAACCGGTTATCGCGATCATAAACACATGGTCCGACCTGTCGCCCTGCCATCACCACCTGCGCGACCGGGCCGAATGGGTCAAGCGTGGTATCCTGCAAGCCGGGGGTACGCCTGCTGAACTGCCCGTGCATGACTTTGCCGAACAATTCCTCAAACCAACGTCCATGCTGTATCGCAATCTGGGCGCGATCGAAGTCGAAGAAACGCTGCGCAGCCACCCTGTGGACGGCGTCGTGCTGATGGGGGGCTGCGATAAATCAACGCCTGCGCTGGTCATGGGGGCCGTGTCGATGGGCTTGCCCATGATCTTTTTACCCGCTGGTGCCATGCTGCGCGGAAACTATGCAGGCCAAAAGCTGGGGTCCGGCACGGATGTCTGGAAATATTGGGACGAACGCCGCGCGGGCAACATAGGGGCCGCAGAATGGGAAGGCGTGCAAGGCGGGATCGCGCGATCCTATGGCACTTGCATGACGATGGGGACCGCATCGACAATGATGTCGATTGCCGAAGGGTTCGGCCTGACCTTGCCCGGTGCCTCGTCAATCCCGGCACCAGACGCCAGTCACAAGCGTATGGCAGCAGCCTGCGGCCGCCGGATAGTCGATATGGTGTGGGATGACCTGACCCCTGACAAGATTATCACCGCCAGTGCCACGCGCAACGCCGTGGCTGTCGCCATGGCCACGGGCTGTTCCACCAATGCCATCATCCATCTGATCGCAATGGCACGCCGCGCCAGTATCGACCTGACCCTCGATGATATTGACGCCATCGGGCGTACCACGCCTGTGATCGCCAATATTCGCCCCTCAGGCAATGAATACCTGATGGAGGATTTTTATTACGCTGGCGGTCTGCCCGCCTTGATGCGCGAGCTTGGCGACAAGCTGGATCTGTCAGTTACGACGGTGACGGGCAAAACGCTGGGTGACGACATAGAGGGGGCCAAAAATTTCAACGCCGATGTCATCCGGCCGTTGTCAAACCCTGTCTATTCCGAAGGCTCATTGGCTGTTCTGCGCGGCAACCTTGCGCCGGATGGGGCCGTCATCAAACCCGCGGCAATGGACCCGAAATTCCAGACACATACCGGCCCGGCGATCGTGGCCGACAGCTACGCCGACCTCAAGGACATCATCAACGACGAAACCTATCCCATGACGCCAGACAGTGTTCTGGTGCTGCGCAATGCAGGCCCCAAAGGGGGTCCGGGCATGCCAGAATGGGGGATGATCCCGATGCCAAAAGCGCTGTTGAAACAGGGCGTGCGCGATATGATGCGACTGTCGGATGCGCGAATGTCGGGCACGTCTTATGGGGCATGCATTTTACATGTCGCGCCAGAGGCCTTTGTGGGCGGGCCACTGGCCCTGATCAAAACAGGCGACATCATCGAAATGGATGTACCGAACCGCAGGCTGAATGTGCAGCTATCGGATGACGAGATGGCGCAGCGCCGTGCCGTTTGGGTGGCACCGGAACCACGTTTTGAACGCGGGTACGGCTGGATGTTTGCACGCCATATCCAGCAGGCCGACAAGGGATGCGATTTTGATTATCTGGAAACTGGTTTTGGCGCACCAGTGGGCGAACCCGAAATAAACTGACAGTGTCTGCTATTCTGGCATTCCAGCCAGTCGCAGACCCTCCAAATACCGGTTGCCAGCGTCATAATCGGCAAACAGGTTGCGTTCGCGGATCGCGCGGATCGAGTCTTGGGGATCAGCGGCAAGGGCCGCGCGCAGCGCCACCTGTGCGGCATCCATGTCGCCTGACAATGCATGGGCAGCGGCAAGCACACGGTGCAGCGTGGCATAGTCTGCACTGGTCTCAAGGCCCTCGTTGGCATGCGCAATCGCGCCCTGATCGTCTCCCGTCTGTAACGAGGCAAAAGCCAATCCGCCCTTGATCGCAAGGGCCCAGGGGCTGTGGCGACCAAAGGTCCACGCCTTGGTCAGGCATTCGACGGCTGTGCGATGATCGCCAATCCAGACATAGGCCCATCCACTGAGCGTCAGTGTCATGAAATCAAATGACGATTGGCGCAAAGCCTTGTCGATAATCTTGCGCAACGTCGCGGGGTCGCGCGCGTCCGCATAGGCCACAACGCCCAATGCCAGATGCAAGTGCGCATGATCAGCGGCAAGGGGCGCGGCAGCCGTGCACCATTTGGGGATGGATCGTGTATGCGGTGCGATAACCTTGTCATAGCCCATGACCGCCGCTGATAGATATGCGACCAACGCCAGCGTCAGCGCGGGCGCGGACAGCGGGTCTTTTTCAATGGCAGCACTGGAATAGGTCAATGCATCGGCAAATGCGTTCGGGTCCAGATGATCCAGCGCCAATTGCCCGCGCAATTCGCATTGATTTGAGCTCATCTGCAGCAGAGACAGCTTATCAAGGGTGCGCCGTTCGGCGTCAAACACGGCGGCGAGAACCCGCGCCACGACTGTTTCAGCAGACCTGTCTTGCCAATCAAAGGCATCGTCCATCGTCCCGTCTATCTTGTTGGACCACAGTTCTACCCCGCCCGGACCAACCAGCCGAATTTCCAAACGCAATCGCGCGCCGCTGACGCGCAAGCGCATCGTCAATACATAGGCGCGATCGCTCACGGCCCCTGTCGTGACTGACAGCCAGTGGGTCGCCCCAAGATACGTCAGCACATCCCCCGTCAGCGCATCCGCCAACTCGATCACCTCGGCCCGAACATCTGACGTTTGAACAGGTTGAATAACGATCTGCGGGCGATCTGCCTTAGCAGTCCCGTTGTATGGGGCGTGCGACGGGCTTCCACCCGTCCAGACCCGAATAGGTTTCGAAATGTTCTTGAGAAGCATTTCGCCTGCATCATCAAACGAGGGCCTTAACGTGCCATCAAGGCTGCCAAACACGGCGTCCGAGATGGCGATGGTTCCGGGACGCGCAAGCTCTTCCAGACGAGCGGCAACGTTCACACCATCCCCAAACACATCGTCATCATCCTCGATCACATCACCCAGATGCAGACCAAGACGCAGCAACATCTTGGGAGTGCCACGCGACATGTCTGCCGCCAACAGCTCTTGAATTTGCAGCGCACAGCTTGCCGCATCAGCCGCTGCGGAAAACAGGACGATCCACCCATCGCCCATACTTTTGACGACGCGACCACTGCGCGAGGCAACTGCAGGGCGAAACACCTCGGAACGCAAGCGTTTCAACGCACTCAGCGTCGCCTCGGTATTGTTGCCCATCAATTCGGAATAGCCCGCAACATCCGCAACAAGGACGGCGGCCAGACTGCGTTGCATTATGTACCTCCGGTGCCAAAAAGCTTTGGCCGAATTACCGTGCCTTAGCGTGACCAAATTTATGCAATGGCGCAAGTTCTAAGGCTGAAGAACGCCACAACGCAGGGCTGCACCCCTAAAACGGGTGTCAAAGCAGTACGGCACAGTGCCATTTGTTGCGCCAATCTCGGTTCGCACCTACAGTTCTGATGAATCCAAACAGAAGGCTGGCAGCCATGGCATCACTGGACTGGAAGCGCATTCAAAGCCGGTTGACGTCTCTTGGCTTTTCAGCCGGCGCAATCGACGGGGCAAGAGGACCAAAGACCGATGCCGCTGTGCGCGCTTTTCAGAAAAAACACCGATTGGTGCCAGATGGGATCGTTGGCAACAAGACATACCGCGCATTGTTCGGAACCAGCCCCGCGAATGCGATGTCGGTGATGACGGCAGCCCAGTTGATCGCGACGGCCTATGCGCTGAATCCAAGACAAACGACCCCTGCCGATAAGACACTGCAAGACACCCACCAGCTCGACGTCGTAAAACGCTGCACCGAACCAGGTGTCGAGGCATATATGTTGAGCAACGAATGCCTTTTGATCCCCGGCAGCAATTCGCTGGATGACTATTTGCGCTTCAACCTACGCATTTGGGGATTGGGCCGACGCAAGTTAAGCTTTCGCGAAGATGCCAAAAAACAATCCGTCGACACACGCACCAAGCTCGGCTTTTCGCGGACCATCTGGCATCAGGGGTTTCTACAGCACGCCAACAAGATTTTTAAATGGATCGGCGATGATCCAAACGACTGGCCCAAGATGATCATTGGTCATTCATTGGGCGCGGCTTCTGCGCAAATCCTGTCAAAAACATGGGCTGCCCCCGCGATTGGGTTCGCCGCACCGCGCCCCCGCAAATCGACAGGTAACGTCGTGCTGGACGAGTTGTCATTGTCGATTTGCCGCGACGATGACATCGTTTGCTTTTTGCCGAGCAATTTTCACCGCTTGGGGCAGACACGTACATTGCGCCACAACAAACCGAAACAGGGTCTGAACCACGATATGGACGCCTATATCGATGCATTGGACAACCGCGCACCCAACCTGAATATTCCCGCAATTTGGGATCCTTGAGACGCTGAGGACGCCCGTGTTGGTGGAGCAGTGAACCGCCCGCTGCGACGGCGACTTACTGTTCCAACTGCGCGCGTACAGCCAGTGCTGCAAACTCGAAATACCGCTGTTCGGACTGATCCGTATAGTCACGAAGCGCATCAAGGGTCTGCATCGCAGCGGGCCAGTCGTTGTGGCGGGTTTGCGCTTCAGCGATCCAGACATCCAAATAGGCGCGCGCCAAGACCATACCGGTCCCCAGATAGTCGTCACGAAGGCGCAGCAGATCCCCAAGGGCCGCAGAATCGCCGCTTAAGTCTGCAATCCGGGCCAATTGCATTCGGGCCTGCGCGCTCCACTGGGCGAACCCCATTTCGTCCGCGCCAACCAGCGCACGTTCGGCATGCACACGTGCCTGATCCAAATCATCCAGAAACAAGCATTTCGTCGCCGCAAACACATTCGCAAAAACAAGGCTCAACCCATTGTTATTTAGTTTGGCGATCTGCAATGCGTTTTGGCAGGCCTGATCTGCTTTGGCCTTTTGCCCCAGCAACGCACAAACCCAGCCAAGAAAGCTATTGGCAGTCAATTCAATATCCATGCCGGTGCGCAGCTGCAATTCAGCCTTCAGGTCATCATCGTGGGCCTCAAGTGCGGCCACGAGATGGGTATGCGCCTGTTCCAAAGTGCCCCGATACGCATGCGTCACGCCCAGCATGTATTGCCCGATCACGATCGATGCAGGACTGCTGGACGCCTCTATGGTCGTCGTCAGATCCACCGCCGCCTTCAGGCAATACTCAAGGTCGGCAACCATCAACTGCATGCTCCAAAGGCCCCATGTGGCATTCACGAGTTCTTCGGGATCCTGCAGGGACAGGCTTAGCGATTGCGTCTTGATATAGTAGTCGCGCACTTCCTTTGTCGGGATGCCGCGCAGCGCGATGAACTGCGCCGCGGTTTTTCTGTTCAGGGACAATTCATGCCGCAATCGTTTGTCCGAACTGGCTTGTTGTTCCGTCATTGCGATGGCTTCACGGTACTCTGAAATCGCCTCGCCATTGGCCGACACACCTGCGGCGCGATCCCCTGACCGCTCAAAATACGCAGCCGCACGATCATATGCGCCGCCTTGTTTGAAATGGCGCGCAACATCCCCGAATTGCACACGGCCTGAACCCCGCAACAGCGTTTCAGCGGCCTTGATGTGCATCGCTGGTCGGTCCCGCTTGGGAATGGTGCTGTAGATCGCTTCGGAAATGAGAATGTGATTGAACGTATAAGATGTGTCAGCGCCCCGTGTGTCCGCAAACAGGATGCCAGCATCGACCACGTCACGCATCATTTGATCATTTAGTGGTTTCGGTTTCAGACTGTACGTCAGTTGAGATCGCGAAAAACTGCGCCCAAACACGGCTGCACGTTGCAGCGATGCTATTGCCCCCGGCACAGCATCAATGCGCGCAAGAAGCAGGGGTAGCAACCGAACAGGTGTTTCGACATTGCCACTGGAATCAAGTTGTGACGCTGGAAGTGCGTCGCTTTCGTTCAGGTCCCTGCCTTTGGCATGCGAATATGCCATAGACCGCGCGAACTCTTCCAGAACCAGCGGATTACCCTCGGCCCGGTCAAGCACGTTCGAAATTGTCGCAGTGGTTGCCGGCACTTTGCCCAACAATCCACGCAAAAGCATTTCGGCGTTTTGTGGGCGCAACGGGTTCAGGGTGATCTGTTTGACCCTCGGGTCTTGCGTAATTGTCGCCGCTTGCGCGATCCGCGAAACGATCACGGCCAGCACCGGTACATGCGCTATGACGTCGAACAACTGCACAATCGCATCTGACGTCGTTTGATCAAACCATTGCGTGTCTTCAAACACCATCAGCATCGGCCGCTTTGCAGCCCGCGCTTGCGTGGCAAACACTTGCACCGCAGCCTCTTTGGTTGCGTCGGACACGTGGCCACTATCTGCAGGTGTCATTCCCAATAGCATCGCAAAATAGGGCGACATATCAGTTCCATCTGGACAGCGTTTCAAAAGCCATGCCGCCAGCGCATCACGCGTGACTGCACCCGATTGAAACGCGCCATCGCGAAACATTTGATCAAGGACAGGCGCAAATGTGGATTGCCTGTCACTGCGATGCCCTTGAAACACTTGAACGTCAAATCCCATGTTCAAAGCCTGTTCGGCCGCTTCCTGAACCAGCCTGGATTTTCCCTCGCCGGGGTTCCCCAACACGGCGATACTGCTGCCCTTGCCCAGCTTGGCCGCCTGTAATGCACTATGCAGTTCAACCATCTGCGTCGCGCGTCCGACGAATGGATTGTTGGTACTGGTCAGAAATGCGTTGTCGTGCAGTTGGGTCGGCGCGCGGCGCGGCACGATCGTCTTGATGCTGTCCTGTCCTGCAGCGGGTTCAAGCCGAATGGATGGCGACAACACCGCTTGCGCCCCTACATCGACTGAAATCGTTCCGGGCGAGGCGTGTCGGCTTGCTGTCTCCGCAGATCGCACAACAGCCCCCGACAGATCGAGCGGTGTGATGGTATCAGAACCTCCCCCAGAGATATGCGCCTGACCGTAGGCTATGCCGATCTGACAGCCTGTCCGGACGCTTTGGTTGCCAAGCGCTTGAATAATATCCTGGGCAACGAATGCCGCAGTATCAGGGTCAGAATCATGCCCCGTTGGATACCCAAAGCAGGCCAGGATATGATCGCCAAACCTGCGCAAGATCATGCCACCCTGGGCACCTACATGATGCTCAATCACCGCAAAGACGTCGGCGGCCGTATTTTGATAGTCCTCTGGGTCGTCTAGGTCGATATTGGCCACGACAGACAAGACGGTGACCATGCGTCGTTGCTGCGTTTGCCCGCCCAACGCGGTACCACCCCCAGCCGACCTGTTCTGTTCTGTCGTCGCCTCATCAAACAGCGCAAGTGTGTCCGGCGAAACCTGCGCCTTCAACTCTGCATCAAGTGCGTCACGACAAAGATCAAGCTGACGACGCGCCGAGGCTGAATCGCCATTTCGAAGATGATGTTGGATAAGTGCGCGATGCGCTGGCTCAAATGTTGACGCGATCCGCGTCAGATGCTGGGCGATGCGGCGGGTCTCGTCTTGCAGGTCCAGCTCAATGCTCTGAAGCAGTGCGGCGCGGCCCAATTCCAACACTTCGGCCTCAAGTGTTTGGCGCGTTGATTTCACCCACTCGCTGAATGGTTCGCTGCGAATGCGAAACGTATCCAGAAAAGGAGCCGCATAGAGATCAAGCAACGGCAGAATGCTCTGCGGCGTGCCACCTGCCAGATCAGGTTGGCGGAGCTGCCATATATCAACAGTGAAACCGGCAGGCTCTACAGAAATCCGATCCCCTTGGGTTACGATGCACTTGGCCAACTCTGGTCCTAATGCCCGGCGCAACACGGACATCTCTTGACGCAGGCTCGCGCGGGCTTGCTCTTCGGCGCTGAGCGGCCAAAGCAGGTCTGACAGCACCTCGCGAGAACAGGCCTCGCCATTGCGCTCAATCAGATAGCACAGCAGCGCCTCGGATTTGCGAGTGGGTAGCTGTACAGAATTGCCCTCGGCATCACCAAAAGCAGGCCCGCCAAACAGCTTTACCTCAAGAACCATATTATCCAGCTTCAAGCCCGAACACATCGCATATCGCCATACGTGTATTCGGGGTTATACCCATTGCACTCGTCATTTCTTACGCATTTTTTACAACCCAATCACGCACATAACTGCTAGCTTCTTTGAGATTGAAACTAACAATTCCAACTAAGACGTTTCGAAGAAAAATATAGTATTTTGGCGGGCGCAGTGGTGCTTGGCGTGACTATGCCCGCCAACAACAATGTCGACACCCTGTGCAAGAGAGCAAAAAAACATTCGTTCACACTAAAGTATTCGCAAAATGTAACAAGTCTGGTCGGTAGTACTGCGTGTTTTCCTGACGTGGGCAACGGGCATCGTAAATGCCCCTAGCCGTCTACCGCAAACAGGCGGAACAGCTGTGCCGCACCTGACTACGACCAAAAATCGAAAAATACAGGGACCAACCGATCCGTGAGTCGGCCCTGTGAAACGACTTTCAGACGTGGGTGTTCCGCAACTGCGCGACATGCGTAGTCTTTCCCCAAACCCGTTAGATTACCTCTTCCGGGACAACTTGGCGGCCACTCTGTGGCCGCCATTTTTTTTAACTATCCGAACCGGAAAACCCACAATTTAATCCGCTCTTTCTAGCGCTGCACGCTGCGCCAGAACGACATGCGTTGCGAGCGACAAAGTTCCTCACTGTGGCGGCTGCCAATCAGCGGGGCGTCAAAGGCGACTGTATCGCGATTTGTCGCCGCATTAGCTTTTAGAATGACGAAAGCGCACGCGCAGCCCGAGAAGAATGACAACGCGGATCGCGCCATTTTCTCGCACATGCGCAGAACGTGCTAATAGAAAGCCAACTCGCGACCAGCATGCAAGAAGAACTCCAGAACATCGCATGGACCTTTGAACGCATCGATCCGGGCGATCTGAATGCTTTGGCCAAAACGATCATCTCGGCGGGCAAAGTCTGGCTTGGCGGCGATCGTACCCGTCGCAGCGCCGCAGACTAGGCCCATTAGAAGTTGATCAAAGTGGTGCCTGACCCAGCGATCTTCCCGCAAGCGGGTGAAACCTTTGGCGAGCATTTTGCCGCGATGCACCCGGGTGATCTGGTGATATGCATTGCCCCGCGCCGCCGGATGGCAAACACAACGCCTGCCTTGCAGGAATTGCACCAAATTGGTGTGACATCCGCACTGATGACCGATGATGCGCGCAGGCTTAGCAGCCTATATCCCGTCTGCGCAACGTCGACGAAATCAACGAACGTGTGAAAGAAGCCTAAGCATGAGCTTTATCGATCACAGGTTGCGCATTGACTGCCAAAGGGTAAATGGGCACGTAGCCATTCCCATGCATGAATTGGATCAGGTAAAACATTCCGTCTTTAGAAATGCGGATTGGGCGTCTACTATAGTATGCACAACGATTGGATGACCGACATGCAAGACATCTTGCCGCCAGCTGCCCCAAACGGTGACGTGACAGCAGTCGCAGAATGGGTGGCAGATGTTTTGCGGGATCGTATCATAAAAGGTGCCCTGCCCGCTGGCGCACGCATTGTGGAACGCAAGTTGTCTGCTGAACTGGATGTGTCCCGCACTCCAGTCCGCGAAGCCCTAAAGCTGCTGCATGCGGATAGCCTGATCGAGATTTCGCGCAACAAGGGGGCGCAGGTCACAACCTACTCAGCGCGGCAAACCCTGGAGCTGTTCGACGTTATCGCTTCGTTGGAAAGCCTTGCTGCAGAGCGGTTGGCAGAAAGGATCACCAAAGATCAGCTCGACGCCTTGGAGCATTTGCACGCGGCCATGCTGGCCCAGTACCACGCGGGCGAGGCTGACACATACTTTGACATCAACTCTGAAATTCACGACACCATACTTGCGACCTGCGGCAACCCTGTCTTGCAACAAATGCATACGAAAATGATGGCGCGGGCGCGTCGCGGTCGTTTCATGGCGATCATGGACCCGGATCGCCTGACCACTGCTGTTCAAGAACACGAGCAACTCATGACAGCATTCCGAACCCAAAATGCCGAGGCCGCGCGGCAAGTATGGCGCGAACACCTGCTGAATACGGGTCAGAGTGTGACGGATGTTCTGCGCAGCCAAGAGCTAGGCTGAGGCCCGTTTCCACAGATTTTCAGCGACTGTTTGGGCGTCTGAGATGACGGCGGCCATATCGACGCGCGTTGGATTGCGGTCTTTCACCAGCCACTCCCCTGCAACCATCACATCCGTGACATTCGCGGCTGACCCTGAATGAACAACGATCCCGTAGCCATCAATCACAGGTCGTAGGTTCGGCGCATGCGGATCAAGCAAGATGATATCTGCGGGCGATCCTACTGAAAGGGTCCCTGACCCCGCATGTCCCTTCAATGCGCGCGCGGCGTCGATTGTTCCCCACCCAAACACCGTTTTGGCGTCCAGTACAAATTCCATATCTGCCCGCCAACGCGCGGCTGCAATCGACATCCGCATCGCCTCGAACATGTCGGCAGATTTGGTGTCCGTACAAAGCGTGATCTGCGCGCCGGCGTCCCGCAGCGCCAAAATCGGGGCGGCGGCCCCGAAGGCCGCGTTTCCAATCGGTGCATGGTTGACCACAACACCCGCTTGCCCAATCCGGCGCACATCCGCATCATCCAGAAAGATGCAATGGGCCGCGACAAGATCAGGGGACAAAAGGCCCACGTCATCCAGCAATTCTGCGGGCGACAGCCCCTCACGCAACCGGACTTGCGCAACCTCCATACTGGACTGTGAAAGATGAGTGTGCACCTGTTTGCCCGTCTTTGCAGATAGGTCGGCAAAGGTCTGCAGCATCTGGCGTGAACAGGTGTCGGGGGCATGGGGGGCAAGGATTGTGCTGATGCGATCACTGCCTTTGGCGTCCCATGTATCGATCAGTTCGAGCGCCGCGCCCAAGGTGGCTTCACCCAGTTTTGGATCATGCACAAATTCACCGTTGGCCAAGGCCGCGGTGTCCGCGTCCATCACCCTGCCACCGATCATCGCGCGCAGCCCAAAGGCATCTGCCGCGCGGGCCAGCGCATCGGGCATACGGTAATAGTCAACAATCGTTGTCGCCCCTGCGCAAAGCATTTCCATCACACCAAGCCGGGCAAGAATCTGGGTTTCTTCCTCGGACAGCCAATGCCCTTGCGGCACACCCGGCGTATAAGCCGGCGCAAAGCCCAGATCCTCGACCATGCCGCGCACGCTCATCAAGGGTGAATGGTTGTGGGTATTGATCAATCCGGGCAAACACAAAGCGCCTCGACCATCGACGACGACCTCTCCCAGTTCGGGTTGCACGTTTCGTGCGGCGATTTTTCCATCCCGAATGGTCACAGACCCTTGCGAAACGAATCCCTCAATCGGGCACAAAAGCGCCACGTTTTGCAAATGGCATGCCATTTCTGTTTTCATTGCGCACATTCCTTGGGCGTAAGTTCATAAAAGCTGCGGACTATTCGGTCATTGGAAAATAACAGCCAAAAGTTGGCCCGTTTCCATCGTCATCCATCCCCAATTCAGACACTGCTGTCAAATGGAATGCCATTTTACCCACCGCAAGAGTGGGCTTACCCTGACAGAGGATGAATACCTATGACACAGATACTCGGACGGGGTTTGACCCGTCGTAAGCTATTGAAAAAATCCGCATATGCGGCGATTGGAACGCTTGCAGCGCCCTCTATCCTGCGCGCGCAATCAAGCGAGCTGGTCATCGGCTGTGCGGGCTCTCACACCGCTTGGATGGAGTCGATCGTTACCCCTCACATGAAAGCCACGATTGGCGCGGATATCATCTTTGAAGGTACGAAATCATCCGTAAACCTTGAGAAAATGTCGTCCAACAAGGACGCGCCCTATCTCTCCGTCGTCCAAATGGATGACCCTGTGATGATCCAAGCGGTCGAAGCCGACCTGCTGACACCGATCACGCCAGACGCGGTTCCAAACATGACGGACTTGCGCCCCGACGCGACACACATGGACGGCATGTGGTGCAACTATGTGCAGCCTTGGGCTGGCATCGCCTACAATACAGACAAGACCGACGGCGTCCCTTCTTGGACTGCGCTTTGGGATCCAGCAAATGCCGGACAGATTGTCATTCCGTCGCTGCAAAACACCGAAGGCATGTGGACATTGATGTCGGCAGCGATGCTGGGATCCGGCTTGCCCTTTGCACAAGCGCAATATGAGATCGACGCGGCTTTCGCCAAACTTGAAGAGCTAAAGCCCAACCTGCTGACCGTCTACACCACAATGAGCCAAGCGTTTAACCTGCTTGAACAAGGCGAGATTTCCATGCTCTCGGGTAATTTCTCGTCCTACACTCTGCCGCGCAAAGCCCAAGGGGTGCCCGTAGATCTTGCCGCGCCTGCAGAAGGCATTTTTGCCATGCCGTCAGGGATTTGTCTGGTCAAAGGCGGTCCAAACCCAGAACTGGCACAAGCCTACGTCAACGAAATGCTCGGCCCAGTGATGCAAGCGGCGGTTGCCGATTTCGCCTCTTCCGTTCCGGCCAATACAACCGTCACTGCCGGTGCGGTCGTGCCGGACGGCGTGCCGATCTATGCACCAGATTGGAGCTTCGTCGCTGCGAACCGCGCGGCGTGGATCGACCGCTTTGACAAGCTGATGGCGATCTAAGCACATGCAACCAAAGACCACTGAACAGGACCAAAAATCGCATCGCTATCTCGATGTGGTGGGCGTCACTAAGTCATTCAAAGGCACCGTGGTCATGGATCAGATGAACTTTCGGGTGGCCAAGGGAGAGCTCGTCTCGCTCCTTGGCCCCTCGGGCTGCGGCAAGACCACATTGCTGCGCATTATCGCAGGCCTGTTAGAAGCGAATACAGGCGATATCGTATTGGGCGGGCGCAACGTATCATCGCTTCCGGCGCACAAGCGCAACATATCAGTGGTCTTTCAGAACTACGCTTTGTTCCCACACCTCACCGTTGCCGAAAACGTCGCCTTTGGCCTGCGCGCACGTGGCATGTCCAGCGCGGACGTCAAAGCACCTGTCGCCGACGTGTTAGCACTTGTCCGCATGGACAGCTTTGCTGACCGTCCCGTCTCCGCCCTGTCAGGCGGCCAGCAGCAGCGCGTCGCAGTCGCACGCGCGCTTGTCGTTTCGCCCGACTTGTTATTGCTGGATGAGCCCTTCTCTGCCCTTGATCGCAAACTCCGCGAGACCATGCAGATCGAATTGAAAGCACTGCTGCGCAGTCGCGGCATCACTGCAATTTTTGTCACCCATGATCAGGAAGAAGCGATGGGGGTCTCTGACCGGATCGCGGTCATGAGCAACGGAAAAATCGAACAATTTGCCGAGCCGTCCGTCCTGTATGCCCAACCGGCCTCGCCGTTTGTGATGGATTTTGTTGGGCTTTCGACGCGGATGTCCGGTCGCGTGACCGCACAGGCCGACGGCATTGCGACTGTTGAAACAGGCGTTGGTGCCGTGCGCGCACATGCCGGGTACACCGTTGGAACGATGGTGCAAGTGGGCGTCCGCCCTGAACTTATCACACCAGACCCAAGCGCCGAGATGAACCAGATCAAGGTCCAGCTCAATGATGTCATGACACTTGGATCAAAGACGGTTCTTCACGGAATCTCCAGTGGCGAGGATAAATTCCTGTGTGAATTGTCCGGCATCCGGACAGGCTATGCACGTGGCGAAACTGTCACTTGGGGATGGGCCGTCGCGGACACGCTGATCCACGAGGTCGCCGCGTGAACGCGCGCTCTGACCGCATTGCCCTTCTGGCAGTGCCGGGGCTGGCATTTCTCGCAGTCATCTATGCGCTCCCGCTCTTGTTGCTGCTGTTCAAAAGCATCCAAGGCGTGGACGGGCTGACGCTGGTCACCTACATTGACTTTTTCAGCGATGAGTTTAACCGCACCGTTCTATGGCGCACCTTGCGCGTGGCCCTTTTGACCACCTTGCTCGCACTGGTCATTGCCTATCCCACAGCCTTTGCCATGGCGCGTGCCAAGGGCATTTGGCTGACCGTTTTTCTGGTCGCCCTTGTGCTGCCCATGTCGCTAGGTGTGATCGTCAAAGCCTTTGCATGGTCGATCCTGTTCCGGTCAAACGGGTTTATCAACACCACATTGCAGACCCTTGGTATCACGGATGAACCTGTGCGAATGCTGTTCACGGAAACGGCTCTCGTCATTGGGGCGGCGAACGTTTTTCTGCCCTTCATGGTGCTGCCGATCTATTCGGTCATTCGACAACTGAACAGCTCCCTGCCCGAGGCCGCCTCTTCGCTGGGCGCAACTCCCTGGTTCCGATTTACACGCGTTACCTTGCCGCTTTCTTTGCCGGGTGTTGTGGCGGGATCAGCGTTCACATTTTCACTGGCCATTTCAATGTATGTGATCCCATCGCTGATCGTCGGTGAGCGGCAACAAACCCTGTCAATGCTGATCGCACGCTCGTTCCTTTATCTTCGCAATGAGCCGCTTGGGTCCACAATCTCGGCCGTTCTTCTCGTGATTGCGATTTTCGTGGTCCTGTTCTCCAGTTGGCTCGCAGGCCGTCTAGGAGCGCGCCAATGACCCAAACTGACCGCATCACGATCTTCTTTGCATGGGCCGTTGGCATCGGGTGCATCATCTTCCTGATGTTGCCCATCGTCATCACGGTTGCCACCTCTTTCACATCCTCTGCCGTCTATACGCTACCGCCCCCCGAATGGTCGCTGCGGTGGTACAAATCCCTTGAACGGCGCAGCGGCCTTTGGGATGCAGTTCAGCTCTCGCTTAATCTCGCGCTGATCTCGACAGCTATTTCGATGGTTCTGGGCACGATGGCCGCCATCGCAGTGGCGCGGGGCGACTTTCGTGGCAAGCAAGCGATTGCGACCTTTACCGTCTCGCCTTTGATGATGCCCGGCCTTGTTGTCGGTGTCGCCATGTTGCAATTCTTTCGCGAGATCGGCCTGCGCGACGCCTATTGGTCGCTGCTTTTGGCGCATGTGGTGATTACGCTGCCTTTTGTGATGCGTACCTTGTTGGCCTCTATGGGGGCGTTTGATTTCTCGCTGATCGATGCCGCGCGCACACTTGGCATGAGCTATCCCCGCGCAATCCTCAAGGTTCTGATCCCCAACCTTGCGCCTGCCTATCTGACCGGTGGTCTGTTCGCCTTTCTGGCCTCCATGGACAACTACCCGATCTCAATTTTCCTCACCGACGCGCGCAACAAAACCCTCCCGATAAAAATGCTGCAATACCTTGAAGAACAGCCCGACCCATCCCTCGCCGCGATGTCGTCAGGGCTGATCCTGATGGCCATTGTTGTTCTTGTTGTGGCGTCCCGCACAGTTGGCCTGAACAGGATGATCGACACATGACAGAACGGCGCGATTTCAAAGGGTATTTCGGGGCCGAGCCTGCTCCAAATTGGGCCAATGCCGCGCGACTGGCCGTCTCATTCGTCGTAAATGTCGAAGAAGGCGCGGAGCTGTCTATCGCAGATGGTGATGAACGCAACGAAAGCACCTATGAAATCCGTGAAGAGATCGTCGGCCACCCCGATCCTTGCATGGAAACCCATTTCACCTACGGCACCCGGCAAGGCTATGCGCGCATTGCGGATGCCTTTGATGCAGTTGGCGCAAAAGTCACGTTTTCCACCTGTGGCCGTGCGGCAGAACGTTCGCCATGGTTGTTGCAAAACGCAGTGTCACGGGGACACGAAGTGTCCTGTCACGGATGGCGCTGGGAACGGCAGGCCGAGATGGGCCGCGCAGAAGAAGCCGCCATGATCGCGCGGACACATCGTGCGATTGAAACAGCTTGCGGTGTGGCTCCTGTTGGTTGGCACACACGATCTGCGCCATCCGTGAACACCCGTGATCTGCTGATAGAACATGGCGGTTTTGCCTATGACAGTGACGTCTACGACGATGACATTCCGCGGATGCACGACGCATCCCACGTCATTCTACCCTATGCCTTTGATACCAACGACATGCGGTTCTCTCCGGGCGGAGGGTTTGTCCAGCACCGTGACTTTTCCGACTACGTGATTGGTGCGTTTGACCGACTTTATGCCGAAGGAGCCACGGTGACGCGCATGATGTCAATCGGTCTGCACCTGCGCCTGATTGGACGGCCCGGCAGGATCAAAGGGCTTGAGGACGTGCTCGCCCATATCAGCTCCAAACCTGATGTATGGATCGCCCCAAGGCGTCAAATTGCAGCCCATTGGAAAGCAATACAGGCATGAAAATCCTTCTTCTCAATCCAAACATGACGCAAGCCATGACCGACAATATGGCCGCTATCGCTCGTGCTGCAGTAGGTGAGACGGTAGAAATCGTTCCCGTCACAGCCACCAAGGGTTTCCCCTACATCGCCAGCCGCGCCGAGGCACAGATCGCAGGTGGGCTGGTGCTTGAGATGATTGCCGAACACGGAACTGACGTGGATGCTGTGGTGATTGCAGCCTTTGGCGATCCCGGCTTGGTCGGCGCGCGCGAGCTGTTTGATGTACCGGTTGTGGGCATGGCCGAGGCTGCTGTCATGACTGCCGCACTGCTGGGCGAGAGCTTTGCCGTTGTGACGTTTTCGCCGCTGATGCGGCGGTGGTATGCAGAATGTGTCAGCGCCACGGGTCTGAAGGACCGTTTCAAAGGCGTGTATACGCCCAACGACACGCCCGCCAAACTTGGTAATATCCAGACCGATGTGCGCGATGACCTCATCTCTTTGGCGACGACGGCAGCCACGCAGCATCATGCGGATGTGATCATTCTGGGCGGTGCGCCCTTGGCCGGGATGGTCCCCGATATTGCGGCACACGTGCCTGCGATCCTTGTCGATCCGATCACCGCTGCCGTTTTGCAAGCTATGACGCTAGCGCAGATGCGGCCACGGTCCGCGACGCCCAACCGCGCGAACAAGCCTGCCGCCAAGACATCCAAAGGGCTCGCTGCACCACTTGCCAAGGCCATTCAACACGAAGGATTCACAGGGTGACCTACGATCTTATCATTCGCGGTGGCCGCGTCGTGACCGGCGCAGAGGTCGTTGAATGCGATATCGGCATTCGTGACGGACAGATTGCGGCCCTTGGGCACGACCTTGGCCCGACCACAGACATGATCGACGCTGCCGGCCTGATTGCCCTTCCCGGCGGGATCGACAGCCACGTTCATATCTCGCAACCCTCTGGTCCGGGCATTGAGATGGCGGATGATTTCGCCAGCGCCACCCGCTCTGCCGCATGCGGCGGGAACACGACTGTCATGCCGTTTTGCCTGCCCGAAGAAGGGGCATCCCTCAGACAAGCCGTAAACGCGTACCACGCCAAGGCTGACGGGCAGTGCCACATTGATGTGTCGTTCCATCTGATCATCAAGGACACGGACGCCCAGACCCTTGGTCAGGACCTGCCGGCTTTGTTCGAGGCGGGTTACACCAGCTTTAAGGTCTTCATGACCTACGCCGGTCTGGCGCTGTCGGATCGCGAAATCCTTGAGGTTATGGATGTTGCCAAAACCCATAACGCCATGGTCATGGTCCACGCCGAAAACGAGGACGCGATTGAATTCCTGCGCGACAAGGCAGAGGCAACCGGCAATATCGAACCGGTAAACCACGCACGCACGCGCCCTGTCCCGGTCGAGCGCGAAGCGACGCACCGCGCCATTTCGCTGGCCGAGATTGCAGGCGTTCCCCTGACGATTGTGCACGTCTCTAACGGTGCCGCACTTGAAGAAATCACGCGCGCCAGACGTCGCGGCACAAAGGTGTTCGCCGAAACCTGCCCGCAATACATCACCCTTTCAGCAGATGATCTGGACCGCGCCGGGTTCGAGGGCGCGAAATATGTCTGCTCTCCACCGCCGCGTGACAGCGACGAACAGGCCGCGATCTGGGCAGGTTTGGAGCAAGGCGATTTTGATCTGTTCTCCTCCGATCACTGCCCCTTCCGCTTTGCAGACAACGCAGGCAAGGACGCCCCCGGCGCGCGGGCCAGCTTTCGCAACATCCCCAATGGCATACCGGGTGTGGAAACACGCCTGCCGATCCTGTTTTCCGAAGGTGTGATGAAGGGCCGTATTTCGTTGCCCCGGTTCGCCGCCATCACGGCGACCAACCACGCGCAACTGTATGGGCTCGCACCGCGCAAGGGGGCCATCGCCGTCGGTTCGGACGCGGACATCACCCTTTGGGACCCGACGCTGACAAAAGAGATCCGGCAGGCCGATCTGCATCACGGATCAGATTACACACCCTGGGAAGGGTTTAACGTCACCGGCTGGCCCGTACGCACAATCTTGCGCGGGCAAACCGTGGCCAAGGATGGCGAGATCGTCGGTGCAGCCTGTGGCGATTACCTGCCCCGATCAACACCGGAGCTGATGCTATGACCATATTTCCACGCCTGATGGGCAAGCGTGTCGGCATGCTGACGCCGTCGTCCAATACAGTCCTCGAACCCTATACATCTGCCATGTTTGCCCCCTTTGGTGACGAGGCTTCGGCGCACTTTGGCCGCTTCCGCGTTGTTGAAATCTCGATGTCGAACGCAAGCCAAGGCTAGTTTACCGACGCCCCCGTTCTTGAGGCCGCAAAGTCGCTGGCCGAGGCGAAAGTTGATTTGATCGCATGGAACGGCACCTCAGCCAGCTGGCTTGGCCTTGAGAAAGACCGCGCGCTTTGCGCAATGATCGAGGCAGAAACCGGCATCAAGGCCACCTCGACCAGTCTGGCCTATGACAGGTTGTTTCAGGGAATTGGCCTTAAGACACTGGGTTTGGTCACGCCCTATCTGAGCGAAGTCCAAGACCTGATCATTGCGCAATACGCGTCCCTTGGCATCACCGTGACGGCAGACGCGCGGCTGGAGGAAAAGGTCAACCACGCCTTTGCCACCTATGGCGTTGATCAGATCGCGCAGATGATCCGCGACGTCGCAAACAGCAAGCCCGAGGCCATCTCAATCCTGTGCACCAATTTCAGAGGTGCACCGCAAGCTGCAGCCCTTGAGGCAGAGACAGGCATACAAATCCTCGATTCAGTTTCTGTAACGGCCGCCCACTGCATGCGTGAACTGGGGCTTGATCCCGCCCGTGTGACCGAATGGGGTTCCGTTTTTCAGACATTTTCCGACCTCCCTTAACCCTCCCAACACAGAGAGAAACAATGAAACTAAATCATATTCTAAGCGCAATCGCCCTATGCGGTCTGGCCCTGCCTGCCACCGCTGAAACCACCATGCGTGTCATGGGCCAGCCCGCTGCCACAGGGCTTATCCAAAAGAACGTCGAAGGCCCGTTTTTTGCTGATTTCGCGGCCAGCACCGGGCTTGATATCAAGGCAGAGTTTCAGCCCGCTGACGTGACCGGCATCAAAGATACAGAACAACTGCGCGTTCTCAAAAGTGGCCTGTTCGACATCATCTCCCTGCGTCTGAGCCAAGTATCACGGGACGAGCCCACCATTCTGGGTCTCGACCTTGTTGGTCTGAACCCTGACTATGAATCGGGCAAGAAAACCGTTGCGGCCTTCAAGCCCGTGGTTGATGCGCGCCTTCAGGAACAGTTCAACACCAAGCTGCTGGGCGTTTGGCCCTTTGGCCCTCAGGTCCTGTTCTGCAAGCCGGAAATCTCGTCACTTGCCGACCTCAAGGGCCTGAAAGTGCGGGTTTATGACCAGAACCTTGCCAATTTCGTCTCGCTTGTGGGGGGCACACCTGTACCGTTGTCGTTTGGGGATGTTCAGCAATCGCTGGCACGCGGCGTTGTGGATTGTGCGATCACGGGCCCATCCTCTGCCAACTCAGCGGGCTGGCCTGAGGTCACATCCTACATGATGCCCATCGCGTTCCAGCTTGCCATGAACGGTTACGGCATGAACCTCGACAAATGGAATGCTCTTTCGTCCGAAGATCAGGGCAAAATGCAAGCCGCCTTTGACACGCTGACAGATGATATCTGGGCCTATTCCGAAGAGCTCTTTGTGGATGCGGTCAAATGCAACGTTGGTCAGCAACCTTGCGAGACGGGCACGCTCTATGATCTGACACTGGTCGAAGCGACAGAGGCGGACAAGGCGCTGATTGGGACTGCCGTGACGGATGTGTCCTTCCCCGCGTGGAAAGAGATCTGCGACGCAACCAACCCTGCCTGCTCCTCCTCCTGGATGGAAACTGTGGGCGTCGACAAAGACTTTTAAGTCAAACATCGGGGGCGGCTGATGTCGCCCCCAAACCGCATTGGACAGAGGATCGGAAATGGAATTTATCGCCACATGGATCAGCCGGATATTTGGCTGGTCGCTCTTGTTCCTATCCGCCTTTGTTGCGCTGGAAACGGTGATGCGGAAAGTATTCAACACGTCGCTGCAAGGCGCGGACGAATTGGGCGGCTATGTTCTTGCCTTTGGATCGTCTTTGGCCTTCGTGGTCACTCTGGCTGAGCGCGCGCATATCCGCATCGATGTGCTGCACCGCAAATTTCCAGTCCGGGCGCAATCCTTGATTGACTGGCTTGCCGCCCTGTCGATGGCCGTTTTGGGCTGTTTTCTGCTTTATGTCGGTTGGTTCGTGATCAAAGACACGTTGGCCTATGGGTCCACAGCAGCGACCCCCTGGGCCACGCCGCTGATTTGGCCACAAGCGGCATGGTACGGCGCACTTTCCGTCTTTTCCATCGCTGCGATTGTCTTGTCAGGCCGGGCGTCATGGCTGTTCTACAAAGGCGACCACAGAACGCTGGCCGCAGAATTCAATCCTAAGGGTGCCGCCGATGAATTGGCGGAAGAGCTCCGGGAACTCGCCAAACGCAAAGGCACGTCACTATGACAATCGTAGACATCAGCATCGGCTTCATCGTGATGATGGGCCTCTTGCTTATCGGGTTTCCGGTCGCGATCGTGATGGTCGCGATGGGGGTCGTGGGCGGCATGCTGCTTTATGGTCCGGTCCTCATGCAAAGCATGGGGCCTGTCCTTTGGGGTGTGCAAAACGAAAATGTCCTGACCGCAATCCCGCTGTTTATTCTGTTGGGCGAATTGCTTTTGCGCTCTGGCATCGCCGATCGAATGTATGGCACGCTGGCTCTATGGCTTGGCAGGTTGCCGGGCGGCTTGCTGCATACCAATATCGGATGTTGCGCACTGTTCGCCGCCACATCGGGATCGTCCGTCGCGACAGCCGCGACAGTCGGTACCGTCGCCCTTCCCTCGCTGAACGAGAGGAATTACTCATCATCCCGTGCGTTGGGGTCACTGGCTGCAGGCGGCACTTTGGGCATTCTGATACCGCCCTCAGTGAACCTGCTGGTTTATGGCTCGCTCGCCAATGTATCCGTCGGACAGTTGTTCATCGCGGGGATCATTCCCGGCATCCTGCTGACCGTGTCCTTTATGGTGCTGATTGCGTTGCAGCACTATTGGAAGCCTGACGATGTGTCCCAACCCTTGCAGGTCAGCCGCGCCGAGCGGATCCATGCCTTGCGCCATCTGATCCCGCCTGCCGTGGTGTTTCTGATAATCATGGGCTCGATCTATATGGGCATCGCCACCCCCACAGAAAGCGCCGCACTGGCTGTGATGGCAGCGCTTGTATTCGTGTGGCGCGAGGGCCGCCTGACCTTTGCATTCCTCGACATGTGTTTCCGCCAGACGGCCAAGACAACGGGCATGATCCTTCTGATCATCGCGGCGGCCTTTACGCTGAACGTCACCTTGGCCCTGGGTGGCATCACCAACGCGATGAGCAGTTGGGTCGAGGGTTTGGGCCTGACCGCAACCAGTCTGTTGTTTGCGCTTATGCTGTTCTATCTGATCCTCGGGATGTTCATGGATGTGCTGTCGATGCAGGTCCTGACGATCCCGATTGCGGTGCCGATTATCGTGGCCGCAGGCATTGACCCGATCTGGTTTGGTATCTTTGTTGTCTTGATGAGCGAACTTGGCATGATCACGCCACCTGTCGGTATGAACCTTTACGTGGTCCAAGGCGTGCGCAGCGACAAAGGTCCGTTTATGGACGTGATCGTCGGTGCCCTGCCCTATGCCGCGATCATGCTGTTGTTTGCGACCATGTTGATCTTTTGGCCAAGCATTGTGATGTGGCTGCCAAGCAGTCTCGCCGGATGAGCACTTGGCAATCAGACATCACCGCCTTGCTGGACGCATACGCAGAGGGGCGCGTCACACCGGTACAGGCTGTCGAGGGCATGCTGTCACGCATCCATGCATTGAACCCGGTGCTCAATGCCTACACGAGCCTGAACGAGACGGTCATGGCAGAGGCGGCAGCATCAACCGCACGCTGGCAATCAGGCACACCAAAGGGACAGCTTGATGGTGTGCCGCTGATCATCAAGGACAACCTTGTCACAGCCGGTATGCCCGCGGCGTGGGGCAATGCACATCTGGCCAGCCAAATCTCGGACCATGATGAGGTACCAATTGCGCGGTTGCGCGCAGCGGGGGCCATCTTTTTGGGCAAGGGCAACACACCAGAGTTCGCCATTGAGGGCTACACCGACAATCTAACCTATGGTGTCACACGCAACCCCTTCGATCCTGCACTGACCCCCGGAGGTTCATCCGGCGGAGTGGTCGCGGCTGTAGCGGCCGGGCTTGCCTATGCCGGGATCGGAACTGACGGAGGCGGATCAATCCGCAGACCAGCCGGATACACCGGACTTTTCGGGCTGAAACCGGGCATTGGCCATGTGCCGCGTGGTGGTGGTCTGCCGCAGGTCTTGCTGGATTTCGAAGTCGTCGGACCCATTGCCCGGAGCCCCCGCGATCTTGTTTTGCTTGACGGTGTCATGGCGGGGCACGTCGAGACATCAGGTGCGCAACGGCCCCTGAATATTCTGGCCATTGAGACGCTTGACGACGCACCGTGTGATCCGGCAATCCGTCAGGCCTTTGCGTCAACCTGTGCCCTGTTTTCCGCACAGTCTCATGAGGTTACTCAGGCCTCAATGCCCTTGGATCTGGCACCCTTGAATGCAGTATGGACCGACATCGGAGCAATAGGTTTGGCTGCTTTTCTGGCCGATACCCCGTCGGTACGCGACAGCGCCAATCCAAAATATCGCCAGATCGCCAACATCGGCGCAAGCAAGACCGGGACAGACCTTTATCGCATCCTCGACCTAGTCTTCAAATTGCGCAACGAAAGCGCGAAACTCTTTACAGAATTCGACGCGATCCTGATGCCCACCGCCGCCGCCAACCCGTGGCCTGCGGCAGAACCTTTTCCAACCACCATCGATGGGCACCCCGTGGGGCCGCGCGGCCATGCGATCTATACAGGCTGGGTCAACGCGGCGGCCCTGCCTGCAATCGCATTCCCTGCCCCATCCAAAGCCATGCCAATCGGGATGCAATTGATCGGGCCAATGGGCTCTGAACACATGCTTATGGGCTGTGTCGATACCTGTACAGATGCATTTATTTGGCCTGATATCGCTATGCGCCAAGCGTAACTGACACCGACCCAATGCCGTCTATCCAACCTTCGACCAATGTACCCTTGGGATAGTAGACAAGCGGGTGCAACGATCCTGTGATAACGATATGACCGCGTTGCAACCCGCCGCAATGGTCCCCGATCTGGCGGGCAAAGCCGATAAATGTCTCAAGCGCAGACCCACCGGGGACGGATGTCTGACCGTCAAGTAGTATGTCCGCACCAGCCTGCATTCGGGCCTCAACATGGCCAAAGTCAGACCCTGACCAATCCGTTGCTGCGGCCCCGACAACCAAGCCCGCATTGATCTGATTATCCGTCAGCTTGACGAACTCATCCTCTGCGAATGGGCCTTGCACCCGCGTATCCACCAGTTCGATCACAGCAACCGGGCGCAGCAATGTACTTAATTCAGCAAGCGTCAAACTGCCCGGATCGGCCGGGCAATCCCCGACAATCTCCAAGCCAACTTCCAGTTCGATCCCGACCATATCAGTCACGGCAACCTGTGCACCCGAACGGACAATATCGGCAGCGAAAATCGGGGCCATTATTGGGATCGCTTCGCCTTTGCGGGCCGTCTTGAAACCACCAACCGGCCCGACCCGTTGGGCAACGCCAGCTTGTATTTGATACGTCTCATCACGCGTCGAAGGTTTATTGACAGACGGCGTAAACCGTCCGGACGTTGCGCGGGCTGCGACCAACCCGTCCACCCAAATGTCTACCAGGTCATCTGCCATCATATTCCTGCTCTTTTGGTAAACGCGGCAAGCCGCTTGTTCCAAAAACATCCGCGGTGTTCGGAACAATCAATGGGATCAAGTTCACTTTGGGCGCATCTAAACTGCGTCTGCAACATGGCGATGCCCGACAAGCGTTCGCAGGATGTTGATCGCCCCATGGGTGCCGTCAATCAGTGGCACGGGACTTGTTGGCGCGAGCTTGGCGGCCATGCCTGCCAGCGGACCTCCGCCCATCACGACGCAGGATGCGCCACGTTCATGCATGTTTTCGCACAATCGGCCCAGCTCGTTTACATAACGGTCCTGGACCGTGCCCGGATCACCGAAGTCATCTGTCTCTACCGCCAATGTCCCAAGAAGTTTTGGGCCCAGCCCTGCCTCTTCCGCTTTGGCCTGCAACGCCGGAACGAGGCTTGGCCCAAAAGTGACAATGCCGAAGTTGCCTCCGACCGCGCTGGCGATGGAAAAAGCCGCCGCCGCAATGCCAATCACCGGGATATCCGGGCGCAAGAGCCGCACGCCCTCAGCCCCGGTGTTGCCGAAAGAGGCCAACACGATACCGTCGCAATCGCCTTCATAGGCTTTGACCGTCTCAAGCACCGCGCGGCTTGCATGCTCCGCATCTGCATCTGTCACGATCAGCTCCGGGCCAAAGGTCGGACAGAGCGTGGTAAACCTGTCTCCGGGCCGGGCTGCGGCATCCGCGGCTGCTTTAATACGGGCGGTGACGCCCTTGGACGTATTCGGGTTGATGATCAGCAGCCGCATTACAGAATTACCGAAGGGAGCCAGAGGGAAATTGCCGGAAAGAGGTTGATGAGCACCAAGGCCACCAGCATTGCACCAATGAACATCATCATGGAAGGGATGATCTTGGCGATAGATATCTTTGCAATGGCGCAGGTGATCAACACGACCGAGGCCACAGGCGGCGTTTGTTGCCCAATCCCAAGGTTGATCGTCAGGATCAGCCCGAAATGCACACGATCGATCCCAAGCTGATCGGCCAGTGGCAAAAAGATCGGAACCAGCATCAAGATTGCAGGCGTGCCGTGAATGATCGTGCCTGCCAGCAGGAAGAAGATGTTGATGACAATCAAAATGACCCAGTAATTGTCCGATAGTCCCAGAATGCCTTGGGCAATGTCCTGCGGTATGCGCTGGTTCGTCAGGTACCACCCCAGCAACGTCGACGTCGCCACAATGAACATCAGCATGGCCGAGCGTTTGCCCGCGACGCGCAATGTGTCGATCAAGGTGCCAAGGCGCACCGTGCGGTAAACAACCGTCGCAAGGACAATGGACCAAAAGGCCGCGATGGCCCCGGCCTCTGTCGCGGTAAAGATACCCCCGAGGATTCCCGCCAGAACAAGGATCGGCAGCGTGAGCGGAATGGCCGCGTCCTTGCCTGTCTCTACGACGCGGGCCATCGAGAACGCGCCTTCGGTGGGATAACCGCGCTTGACGGAGATGGCGTATGCGGTGCCCATCAACAGCCCGCAGACCAGAAACCCGGGGACAATCCCCGCCGCAAACAGCTCCGCAATTGAGGCATTGGCCACATAGGCATAGAGGATCAGATTGAGGCTGGGCGGCACGATGATCGCCATCGTGGCCGAGGTCGACGTGACAGCCGCCGCAAAGGCCACCGGATAGCCACGCTTTTTCATCTGTGGGATCATCACCGATCCGATGGCGGCGGCATCTGACGTCGCTGTGCCTGATATCTCGGAAAAGAAAAGCGATGTCAGAATGTTGACGTGAGCCAGCCCACCCCGGATGTGCCCGACCAATGACGCGGCAAAGGCAATCAGCTTCTCCGCGATCTTGCCTTGGTTCATGATTTCGCCCGCGATCATGAACAGCAGGGCCGCGACCAAAAGGTAGTTATTGGCCCCACCAAAGGGGATCAGGCCGATAATCTGCGGCACAACCGCGGGGTCCAGCACGATCATGGTCGCCGCCGTGACGCCCAACACGAAAGCAATCGGCAGGCCCGCGATCAGCAGGCCGATGAGCAGGATCAAGATCATCCATCCCGGTTCAAGAAACATCAGGCGTCGCTTTCAGGCAAAAGGTCCAGTGCATCGATCCGACCCGTGACGATGCCGATAAAACGCACAGTACAGAACAAGGTGATGAGCGCGCCGCCCAACGGCATAGCTCCGCGAAAGAGCATCATCGGCGCATCGATCGAAATCAGCGAACGTGCCCCGAAACTGGCCGCAGCAATCCCGCCATACCAGGCCAGCATCGCGCCAAAGGCTCCCATCAGCACAAGGTTGATGGCAGTAACAACCCGCATCATCCCCGCAGGCATCACCCGCAACACCGCATCAAAACCCAGATGTTCATTGGTGCGCGTGAGGTATGCAGCGCCGATAAAGGTCAACATAGCCAATAGATGTGCAGGCAGTTCCTCGCCCCATGACACGCTATCATTCAAAATGAACCGGGCGAAGACCGCCCAGTTCAGCAACAGCAACAAAAGACCGGCAAGCGTGATCACCATGATATCCAGCATCACACCAAGCCAATGGTCAAAGCGCGATACCAATCTGTCAAATCGATCCATACGCGGCCTCCCGGTCCTGTTTACTTGATGCCAAGCGCCGTTTTGGTCGCGCTGATCATATCAGTCCCGATCACATCCACGAAGGTCGGGCTTTCATACAGCGGGGCTGCCGCTGACTGGAATGCAGCAAAGTCGATCTCGTTGATCGCGATCTTGTCTGCCAGTGCAGCGATGGTTTCTGTGTCGGTAGTTTCACCCCACTCAAAGGACCACGGTGCCACATCCTTGGCCACCGCCATCACCGTTGCGCGCAGACCTTCATCAAGCGAGGCAAGGAAAGGCTCACCAATCACAAAGAAAGTCGGCAGATAGACGTGGTTGGACAACGACATATAGCCCTGCACTTCGAACAGCTTGGCGGTATCGACCACATTGGCGGGGTTTTCCTGCCCATCAATGGTGCCCTGATCCAGCGCGGAATAGACCTCGCCAAAGGACAGCGGCGTGGCGTTGGCCCCCAGCGTGTTGAACATCTCAACCCGTTGACGGTTGGTGGGGGTGCGGATCTTGAGCCCCTCAAGGTCGGCAGGCGTCACGATGGGGCGCACATTGTTGGTGATCTGACGGAACCCATTGTCCCACATAGCGGCCAGCACCATGCCCGTACCCTCAAAGCCATCCTCCAGCATCTCGCCTGCGGGACTGTCGATAAAGGTCTGCACGGCGGCGCGGTCTTCAAACAGGTAAGGCAGGTCGAAAATGGATGTACGCGTGTTGATCTGCGAGACAGCCGACGCCGACAGAGACGCCTGGTGCGTGCCAAAACCAAGACCCTGAAGAACGTCCTCTTCCTTGCCCAAGGTGTTGGACATGAAAATCTGAACGTCGATTTCGCCGGGCGCGGCGGCCTCAAGGCGGGTTTCGTATTCCTGCAAGAACACATGGGCAAAAGAGCCTTCGGGCAACGAAGAGTTGATCTGCATGACGGCTTGTGCGCTGGCGACGGCGGGTAAGAAGGCAGCGCTTGCTGCGGCGATCAGGATGGTGCGGGAAAATGTCATTTTTCAGTCCTTTGTAGCGGCGGGTGAGTAGGAAGAATCAGAAGTTGAGACTGGAAAAATATTTTCCTATCAAATCCCACAAGAAAATCATTTTTCATTAATTGCCATCTGCTTTTTCTGCCCTGCCCCTTTTTTCGGCAGCGATCTGGTCTGATTGACAGAAATGATCAGGAACTGAGCGGACTGAAATGCATCACCCGCCTATGACAGGCTTTGCGCTAAAGCTCATCAAAACGGCGGTGTCCGTCCTCGATAGCAGCCATCCGGCTGCGCCCGCGCGCACCCGACAGCACGATCATGCGTGCAGCGATCAGGTTGCAGACGGCCATCGTGCCAACATGGTTCATCAATGGGCCATTGGCTGAGGTCACGCAGGGCAATGGCCAACGCGCATGGGCGGTCTCTGGGCTGGGCCGGTCTTCGATCACTGCAAGATCGGCCTGGGCCAAATGCACCGCCTCGGCCACAAGGCCCGCGAGCTTTGAATTACGGCGCAAAGCGACCAGCACGACAACGTCCTTTGATGTCAGCGACGCAAGGCTTTCCGCTAGCGTCTCTCCGGCGCGGGGCAGAACGGTGACGTTCCCCAAGACTTGCGAGGTCTGCCAGCCCAGATATTGCGCAAAAGACTGACCCGCCCGGAACCCGATGAACCAAACACGCGGCGCTGCAATCATCGCGTTCGCAAGGTCGTCGATGACCGCATCCTCCAAAGCGCCATAGGTCAGGTCCAGGTTCTGCTGCGAGGTTTCAAAATGCGACGCAACCACACCACCGCCCGGCGTTTGCGAGGCAAAGCGCAAGAGCGCCGTCCCCGCACGCTGTTCATGCCTGACGGCCCGACGCGCCTCATCAAAAGACCCATACCCGATCCGACGCACAAATCGCGACACGGTTGCATTGGACACATTCGCCAGTTCAGCAATTTCTGACGCTGTGTATCCAGCCATCTCTCCGGGGAAATCCAGAACAAGTTCGGCAAGCTTATGCTCGCTCGGATGAAGGTCCGGCAATGCATCGCGCACGCGTAGCAGAAATGGCTTTGTTGTATCAGATGTCATCGGGCCAAGATGATCGCCGTTCATGAAAACGTAAATATGTTAATGCTTCAGGTGGGGAAATGGTTTGCGATACAGGGCCCAGTCCGTAATCCGCCCTAAAATTAGCGGTGTTCGGAAGTAGGATGTTCTCGGCAAGATATCTGAGGAGATTTACGATGAGGAACGGACGATCTAGCGACGCGGAGGTTATGGCAGTGTTATTGGCCCTCGACGTGGCTGAAGGAGCTGACCGCGTCCTCAGCGAATAAGTAATTTTCTTTGATGAATAGCGTTTCTGAAGGTCACTCGGGACCCTCCGTTCGAAGTAGTAGATGCCGTTCTTGGTAAAAGAAAAGGGCACCGATTTGTCATACGCCATATCCTACAACCCCGCAGTTAACACAAGAAAACTGAGAGATAACAATCGGCTGGAACTTTAAATGGTGCCCGGGGGCGGAAGTTCTACTCCCGTTACAGGCACCGTTCCCAGTGATCACCTCAGTAAACATGGGGTATCACTTGGGCTGAATCACCGTCAACAGGCACGTTCTGTCCTACGGTTTGTCCTACGGCGACCCTGAGAGGCCCTAGGAGAGTCACTGAGAACCAATGAGCCCAGTGGTTCATCTGCATCAGCACACGCCAAAGCGACCATCAGTGAGTCCCTCAGGCGACCCTAGAGATACTCTGAGCTACCCCGGGGATCACTTCTGGTTTCACGCACAGATTACCACGGGAGGGGGGGGATGGGGCAAAGGGGACGTATAGGGAAAGCCGCAGGGATTTTTCAGGTGGAATTTGGGGGGTGGTGGTTGGACGCTGGGGAACCTTGAGAGTGTGTGAAATGACACACACATATGACGGGCATTTTTGAGTCGGAAAGAGCCGTTTTAGTTCCCCCGTTTGATCCCTTTAAATTATTTTAACGCAGCCACCACCGGATCATATTTAACCCCTTTGATAGACCCGTCCCTGATGCGTTCGACGGCGTCGTCAATTGCAAATAGTGGGACCAGAAACCACTCACGTGGAAAAATAGGATTACCGAACCGATCCTTGATCTCAATGTCTAAGCGGGCGCTTTCAAATATGCGATGCAGCAGGTTTTCCAGCTTCACCCGATTGATGTTGTAGAGTTCATAGGTTGTCACGATCTCAACGTCGGCCATCAGGAACGTGGGATCGAGCTTGGCATTCCCGATGCGCTTCTGGACGCTGCCACCCGTCACGCCGATCTTGTGTAGCAGATCGCGGTTCTCAGCGACCACAGGCAGGTCTGACCTGCTGCGAAGGACATAGATGATCCCGCTAGCTTCATCACCGTCTACAGTCGCATCGGAGAATAACGGTCCAGCATTCGGGTCCGTAATGCGGCGGCTGGCGTCATCTTTGTGAAGGGCGCGTTGCAGAGATCGCATCAACAGATTGCTTTCAGTGCCGTTGTCGAACACGACCCGTAGCCGTGCATCGGTGCGACTTTGGGCGTTCAGGAAGACTTCACCCATTGCGGCGACATACGCCTTCTGGCCGCTGACAATGAACATGCTGCCAAGCTGAATGTCCGCCTTTAGTTCGAAGGGGCGCGTAGCGCGAACACCAGCATCCAACTCAGACTGCACCTGCTTGAAGATCGGTTCGAACTTATCGAAATCTTCGCACCGATCACGGTTTGCAATCTCTTTCGCAGCCCGCTTCTCAGCGACGGGGCGAACGTGGCGAAGCTCTGTGATGTCCGATGCCGCGCTATCGAGGTCTTCAAGATCGGATGCCAAAGCGTCCAGATCAATCTCGTCGTCATCATTATCATCTGTGACTGACACACCACCGAGAAGGCCCTGATGGTCCATAGGGTCGAGCAGTGCGTGATGTTCGGGGTTTGTTGCCAATCGCTCCAACCGCACCGCATAGAGCCGCTCGAAGATATCATTGTCTGTGCCGTGGCGTGGTGGATGACCCGCAGTCTCGACAAAGAGTTGGATGTCTTCAAACCCTGCGATGATGCGTTCCTCAATCGGGGAGCGGGCAACGGGTTTCTCCGCCACGTCAAACTCGGCCAGATCGTCAGCGAGTGCGTCGAGGTCATCATCACTCATAACGACCCTCCTTGCGGAAACGCATGAACGCGGTGGCACCTTCGGCCATCAGACGCTCGTAGGGGTCTGTTGCTGTGATCGATGGTGAACGCCCGCTGTCCTTCTTGAACTTGGCGGCACGTTTGGCCCATGTCACAGCTTCATCAGGAGTCACTGGGTTGCGCTTTGCAGCGATGACCGATGCAACCTGCTTCAGGCTTTCTTCATCCATCGACTTGGCAAGGATCGAATAGGCTTCCCCGAACGGGTTGATGGCGTCGATCAGGTCGATATCCAGATCGCGCACACTCAGGGCAAACTTGCGCACCCCGTCGATGAGCGCAGTATTTGCCAATGGTTCCTTGTCATCATCAATCCCGCCGCCCAGAACTGCGGCTTTGGCCCCTTGCGTGATGTTCAGTGCGGCCACTGCACGTTGCCTGACAGCTTCAACATCATTCTCTTCAAGATCAGGGTAGCGATCCTTGATGATCTTGCCCATGCGCACCACGGTGATCTCTTCTGGCACAAGTTCTTCGTCGAAAAGGCCGCGTTCTTTTACCTGTTTGTCCTGCACAAAGGCGGTGATCACCTCGTTGATGTCTTCCTGACAGATGCGCTCTGCCTCTTTCGATTTGGGTTCGACCAGCCCCTTGATCTCAATCTGGAACTGCCCGCTGTGGTAAATCCATTTCCAGCCTCATCGCAACCACACCACTAAGTGTAGTGTTTGTGTAGCGGTTTTCCCACTAACACCCTGAAAAGTCAACAATTTCAATGTAAATTGGTGCCCAGAAGAGGACGTCGAACTTTATATATTTCCATTTAATTACAGATACTTATTTTAGTTCTAAAATATAAAAGCGGTCCCGAAAGCGGTCCCGATTTATGGCACACATGGCCCTGTTCAATGCAAAAGGGCGACCCAGAGGCCGCCCCTTGTTTGCTTAAGTGGTGATCAGAAGTTGCGTTCAAACTTAAGAGCAAAGCTAGAGCGTTTGCTGTTGCCACGCGGTCCACAACAAGGCGAAATCTGCAGAACTTAGCCCATCCTCTGAGGTGCTGCTCAGCCCGATTGCAGCACTAGCGCGACAGTCTTGGGTTTAAATCGCTTAGGTTGCTAGGCCTGAACTGCAGGACGGAAGCGTCCTGATCGAAGTGCGTGCCGCCAGTCGTTCGACGCCTAGCTATGGCGCAGAACCTTCCGGTTTGAGGATAGTCATTCCAATCCGACCGGCAATGGCAATGATGCGGTCGATATCCGGAGGGCCGTCAGTCGCCGGAAATTCGACCGTTCCTTCCGGGAGAGGATCACCCCCTTGGGTGAAAAATACCTCGTGCATGGTGCCGGGCGAGGTCACGTTCAGTAGTCGCCCGGGTTTGTCGCCGACGCATTTGAAAGCATGTACTCTACCGTCTGGTATTTTCACGAA
>Ga0209405_1000421_pt1 | contig 35346 bp, 37 predicted proteins | sample COGITO_mtgs_1105_6_FD_184803 | JGI IMG/M metagenome (GOLD analysis project Ga0209405, IMG submission 184803) | Pelagic marine microbial communities from North Sea - COGITO_mtgs_110516 (SPAdes) (version 2) | ecosystem: Environmental > Aquatic > Marine > Epipelagic ...
TTTGCACGGCCAGACGCTTTTCTGGATCGCTATGGCTGGCAAAACGATCCGGGTGAAACTCCTGCTGCAATTTCAGATATCTGCTCTGCAGCTGGCTGCCGTCCACCTGCCAGGCTACAGGAATGGCAAATATCTCAAAGAAGTCACTGGTAAGTTTCAAAGGCCGATCAACCTGTTTACTGGTTTAGAAGTGCAGCGACTAAACGTGGAAGCTCTCGCCGCAGCCACATTCATCTTTAACATTAGGGTTTTTAAATTCAAACCCCTCGTTTAAGCCCTCTTTGACATAATCCAGCTCTGTACCGTCGAGATACAGTAAGCTTTTGGGGTCAATAATTAGCTTCACATCACCACATTGAAACACTTCGTCTTCGCTGGCCGCATCGTCAACAAATTCCAACACATAGGAGAGACCGGAGCAGCCGGTGGTGCGCACACCCAGACGAATACCCACGCCCTTGGCTCGGTGCTCGAGATGCTTAACAACATGCTGCTCTGCAGCTGGAGTCATGGTGATAGCCATTGATTAACTGTCCTGCTTTTCTCGTACGTCGCGCACTGCCGCTTTAATGGCGTCTTCGGCCAGTACTGAGCAGTGAATTTTTACCGGTGGCAGTGCCAGTTCTTCGGCAATCTCGGTGTTTTTGATCTGCTCGGCATCGTCGATGCTCTTGCCCTTCACCCATTCTGTCAGCAGTGAACTGGAGGCAATAGCTGAACCACAGCCATAGGTTTTAAACTTGGCGTCTTCAATAATGCCATCGTCGTTAACCTTGATTTGCAGACGCATTACATCACCACAGGCCGGCGCTCCCACCATGCCAGTACCAACATTTTTAGAGCTGTCGTCCAGCTTGCCAACATTGCGTGGGTTTTCGTAATGATCAATAACTTTTTCGCTGTAAGCCATTTTATGACTCCTAATTAAAAAACATTAACGGCGGCGCTTAGTGCGCGGCCCATTCTACGGTGTTGAGATCAACACCATCTTTAAACATATCCCACAATGGCGACAGCTCACGCAGCTTTTCTACCGCATGGCGCACCTTGGCAATCGCGTTGTCTATGTCCTGCTCTGTGGTGTAGCGCCCGATACTAAAGCGGATTGAGCTGTGGGCCATTTCGTCGTTCAGACCCAGTGCGCGCAGTACATAACTGGGCTCAAGGCTGGCAGAGGTGCAGGCAGAGCCCGATGACACGGCCAGGTCACGCAGAGCCATAATCAGTGACTCACCTTCAACAAAGGCAAAACTAATATTCACAATGCCGGGCACATGCTGATCTGGGGAACCGTTAAGATGGACTTCTTCCATATCGGAAACACCTTCCCAGAGACGGGTACGCAACGCTTCAATGCGCGCGGACTCTGCGGCCAGGTTTTCAAAGCCCAACTTAAAGGCTTCACCCATTCCCACAATCTGGTGGGTGGGCAAGGTTCCGGAGCGCATGCCGCGCTCATGGCCACCACCGTGCATCTGGGCTTCAATGCGCACGCGGGGCTTGCGGCGAACATAGAGTGCGCCAATCCCTTTGGGGCCATAGATCTTATGGGCTGAGAAAGACATCATATCCACATTCATGCTTTCTACATCAATGGCGGTCTTGCCAGCGCTCTGGGCGGCATCCACATGGAAGAACACTTTTTTCTCGCGACAGATAGCGCCAATGGCGGCTATATCATTGAGGGTACCCAGCTCATTGTTCACATGCATAATGGAAACAACAGTGGTGTCTTCGCGAATCGCATCAGCTACCATCTGCGGCTGAATCAGGCCATTGGAGTCTGGCTCAAGATAGGTCACTTCCCACCCTTCGCGCTCCAGCTGACGGCAGGTATCCAGCACCGCTTTGTGTTCGATCTTAGAAGTGATTACATGCTTGCCTTTCCGCTGGTTAAAGTGGGCGCAGCCTTTGATAGCAAGGTTATTGGCTTCAGTGGCACCACTGGTCCAGACGATTTCGCGGGGGTCGGCACCAATCAATGTCGCCACATCAGTGCGCGCATCTTCAACCGCAGCTTCTGCCTGCCAGCCAAAAACATGGGAGCGAGACGCCGGGTTGCCAAACTGACCAGTCGGGGTCAGAAATTGCATCATTTTATCTGCAACAGCCGGGTCTACCGGTGTTGTGGAAGCGTAATCCAGATAAATGGGTAGATTCATTAATTACTCCAAATTCAGCAGGCGCCAGCCTGCATGTTGTCATCTATAACCAGCAGCTGTTCAACTTGCCGCTGAGCTATATGTTGTACGTTTCGTTTCGCCACCAGATCAGCCAAACTAATACCATTTAAGAATCCGTGGATCTCTTTGCTGAGATCTGACCACAATGTATGGGTCAGACAGATCTCGCCGCCCTGACAATCGCCCTTGCCCTGACAGTTGGTGGTGTCTATGGATTCATTCACCGCATCAATAATCTGCGCCACAAAAATACCGTCGCTGGCGCGGCCCAGATGATAGCCACCGCCCGGGCCACGGACGCTGGAAACCAGGCCAGACTGACGCAAACGGGAAAATAGCTGTTCCAGATAGGACAGAGAAATAGACTGGCGCCCGGAAATATCCGCCAATGAAATTGGCTTGTCCTGAGCGTGCAGCGTCAAATCGAGCATTGCTGTTACGGCGTAACGTCCTCGAGTTGTCAGTCTCATATGGTTTACCTATATGGCGCTTTTTGGGTCGCGAATTATCTAATACCTGAGTATTTTAGTCAACTAAATACCTGATTAGTTTGCTCAGTTATTTATTGATTAGCCGTTGCACAGCAGACAGCACACCCCGAAGTATGGAAACCTCCATCTTATCCATGCGCTGGCGGTTGAATAGGCGACGCATGCGAGTCAGTAATTGCTTGGGGTTTTCCGGATCATAGAACTTAAGATCGGCCATGGTCTCTGCCAGATGCACATGAAAATTCTCCAAGTCATCTGCAGTTACCGGGGGCTGATCCCAGTCTTGCAACGAGGGCAAATTCCCCTCGGCATCCGCCAGGCTGGCCATGCGAATTTCATAACTCAGCACTTGGACGGCAGTAGCCAGATTCAAAGAGCTGTAGTCAGGGTTTGAGGGAATATGCACATGGTAGTGGCACTTGTGCAATTCATCGTTGGTGAGTCCGCGATCTTCACGGCCAAATAACAGTGCCACTTCGTGGGTATCGGCCTCTTGCCAGATTCGCTCGCCGCATTCACGGGGGTTAATTAACGGCCAGGGGATGCGACGCTCTCGGGCACTGGTGCCAACCACCAGACCACAGCCGGCAATAGCTTCATCCACGGACTCTACAATTTTGGCATTGGCCAATACATCCCGTGCGCCAGCGGCTCGCCACACGGCTCTCGGAGCCGGATACTCGCGAGGTTGCACCAAATACAATTCAGCCAGACCCATATTTTTCATGGCTCGGGCGGCACCGCCAATGTTCCCCGGATGCGCGGTATTGACCAGCACAATGCGAATTTTTGCCTGACGTTCAGTGGTAGACACAATAAGCCTCTTACGAATTAATTCTACTGCCCTAAAATCGGGGCGCGAGTGTAGCAGAATCAGGCTTCTCAGGCACAGTAGTTCTGTTACAATGCCCACCGCTCTTTAAAGTCACTTGGAAAACGCCCTATGCAACCGATGGTTAATATAGCCCTTCGCGCCGCCCGTCTGGCCGGAGAAATGATTGTTAAGTCTGCCGATAATCTGGAATTGGTTAAGGTTGATGAAAAGGGTCGCCATGACTTTGTCACTGAAGTGGATCGTCGCTCAGAAGAAACCATTATCTACAACATCAAAAAAGCCTACCCGGATCACCGCTTTATCGGTGAGGAAAGTGGCACCAGCGGCAATCCCGATTCCGATGTGGAATGGATTATCGATCCCCTTGATGGCACCACCAATTTTGTTCGCGGCATTCCCCATGTAGCTGTCTCTATCGCCTGCCGTATTAAAGGCAAGCTCGAGCACGGGGTTATTCTGGAGCCATTTAAGCGCGAGGAATTTACTGCCAGTCGTGGCCATGGCGCCAGCCTCAATGGTCGTCGCATCCGCGTGTCGGGCCGGACTGAAGAAGCCGGGGCGCTCTATGCCACCGGGATTCCTTTTAGCGCACCATCCTTTAATGAGATGGATAAGTATCTGGCATGCATGCATGAGTTTGCCGATAACTCGGCGGGCATTCGCCGTCTGGGCGTTGCCTCTCTGGATCTGGCCTATGTGGCAGCTGGCCGTATGGATGTATTCTGGGAAATGTCACTGAAGCCTTGGGATATAGCAGCAGGCGTGCTGATGGTGCGGGAAGCTGGCGGTATGGTTAGCGATTTCAAAGGTGGTGAAAAATTTATGGACAGCGGCCATATTCTGGCCTGCACTCCCAAGCTGTTTAAGCCCAGCTTGAAAGTGGTTTCCAAGCATTTGGGCCATTTAAAATAGCTTTCCAATCAAGGCTAAAACAGCACTGCAAATCGTTCGAATAACCAGTAAGCACTGGTAATTCCCACAACATAGACCACTGCCTCAACAAGCACCGCCCGGTGCCTGTTGACTGCGGGAATACTGCGCATAAGGATAAATATCAGTACCAGCACTGCGGCAATAAATAGCAGCTGCCCCAGCTCAACACCTATATTAAAAAACAATAGCGCATGAACCTTCATTGAGGCGGGAAGGCCCAACTCCTGTAACACCACCGCAAAACCAAAGCCATGCAACAAACCAAATGCCGAGGAGGCACTGACCGGATAGCGCCAAGTAAAGCTGGGAGCTGCCCCGGCTTCAGCTCGATTATGCTTAACAATTTCCACAGCCAATAGAACAATACTCAGGGCAATCAATAACTCCACCAGCTCTGTGGGCAGGCGGAAAATATCCAATGTGGCCAGACTCAGAGTAATAGAATGAGCAATGGTAAAGCCGGTCACAGTCAGCAGCAGACGCTTAAAACTACCGGCAATAATCATCAGGCAAAGTACAAACAGCAAATGGTCTGTACCGATCAGAATATGCTCTATACCAGCCACTGTGTACTGTTTGGCCACAGTGCCAGCGCTGGTGCTAACTGGAATATCGACCTTGGTTTTTTCCGGGCCGGAAAATACCTGTATGGGCTCTGCTTCAAAAGGCTTAAAGACAATAAGCGAGGTCAGTGCGGGATTGCTTCGGGGATAGTCCAGCACCAGAGCAAAAGCGGCATCGGGATCCTGAATATCACATTGATAGAGCCGACGACCGATTAACCCGGCGGCATTGGCACCATCAACAACTCGACAGTCCGGGTGCTGCAGTTTTATATAGGGTTCCTGCCCTGTAGGCATAACCGGCGGTACTTTCCACTTTACAAGAAACTGGCTGGCATTATTTTCCACCACTTCCACATAGACCGGCCGCGCCTCATCGGCGACCACCCAGCTACTGACCAGCAGTGCGAGAGCAAAAAAAGCTGTGCGCATTATTCTGTCTCGATCTGATATTTGGCCATCAGCTTATCGATAGCCTGACGTTTTATCTCTCTCTGCTTTTGACGCTGAGCATCGGCAAAGACCGCAGAGCTGACTTCCTCAAATTCAGGAACATAGGCAGCGGCATTTTTAACCAGCAACACCAGATGCCATCCATAGCTGGACTGCACCGGCCCCTGCCACTGCTCCCCAGTGCTTAGGGCAAATACAGCTTGCTGAAAGGATTGACCAAAATGGCTGCCAATCTCATCGTCCTCACGATTGACATAGTTGCGGTTGTAGAGAAAGCGCTCGCCGTATCTGGAGGCATTTTCAAAGGGCACCTGTTCAGCGTTAAGCTGGCCCAGCAGTTTATCTGCCATCGCCTGGGCCTCTTCCGAGGGGCGATTTTGCGTGGAGATAAACACATGGGTAAAGGTGGCTTCGGCGGCCTTTTTATAATCTTGCTGATTGCCAGCATAGTAATCGCGCAGATCCTGCTCGGTTAAGGGATCGGCCTCGTCATAAAACCCCTGGGCCAGATAGTCCATTTTTTGAATCATGCGGCGGCGGATAATCTGATCATTCTTATCCAGATTTATAGCCATGGCCTCGCGGAAAAGCACTTCATTGCGCGCGTAATCATCAACCAGACGCTGGCGCTCTTCGGCGCCCAGTGCAGCCAGAGCGGCGGCGGCCTGATCTGGCTTAAAGGTCTTGGCCCGCAGCTGCATAAACTGCAGCAACTGCTGATCATCTATCTGAATATGGTACTGGTCATAGGCGTAGTCTTCGGCGTTGATCCAACGCTCGCCGCCAAGCAGCACCAGCGAAATAACTAAAAACTGAACAAGTGGCTCTTTTAACAACTTCTTTATCATTGCGCTTTTAAATCCCTTCTAAATTCCTTTTAAAGTCCGCAGCTACTGTGGCGTATACCAGACCGGCGACGTGTAGGCCCGCTCCTGAATGGCTTTTGCTCCCCGGGGCGGGTTGTCCAGACCCAGCGCCAGGCTGTCGTAAAGACCATTGCGCGGTGTGGGAATCTGCAGCACTCGGGCGTAATAAAATGCCGACTGGGCTGGATCAAAATCTGGATCCGTCCATTTAACCGCAAACTCGGCCTGACCAATAGTATTGGTATATCCGGCCGATTTTAAGTCCACCGTATTACCCACAGCGGGCAACTTGCCATCCGCATCCAGCTGTCGATCGCCGGACCAGTCTATATTGTAGACCATCTCGTGCTGTTCGCCCGCCGCATCCACCCAGCCCTTGACCATCTGCACTCGGTCAAGGTTGGCATCTACCGGATCCTTTACCGCACGCACCAAAAACTGTGGCGCTGCTCCAGAATCAGTCCCAGCCAAATCACCACCCATGGGTACACCATGCTGATAGCCTATGGCAGCAAAGTCATCTGAAGCTTCTGCACCAGCAGGGAAATCCCAGCCAGCAAAAAACTGCACTCGCAGCCGTGGGCCGCTGGTGGCATAGGTCTCTTTGCGCTTGAAGGCGGCATAAATCGCCTCGCGGCTATTTTCTGAAGCCCAGACCGCCGCCAAACCGGAAGCCGACATATCCCAGCCGCTGGCGCCGGTGGGGTTACCCAGAGCTGGTGCCTTGGTCTCGGGAGTACTGTCCGCGGCCATTTTGCCCTGGAAGTTATTCTCCTCGGGCGATGCCAGACCCGAATGGGCGTCGGTGGAACCAATAAAGCCAAACTTATAGGGATTGACACCGATTTTTTTCTCGATTGCCAGACCTCTTTTCAGAGCCGGGCGAACATAATCTCCAGAGGAGACCTGGGTATTGTTCTTGGTGGTTTGAATATAGTAATCATAGGTTTCAAAGTCAGCGAACTCATCATCTGGAGAAAACTTAGCGTGGGTCTCACTATCCCCTTTGATCTGAGTGACCTCAGTAATCGGCTCCCACTGCATGCGTGTGCGCGCATAGTCAGCAGTAATGGGCTGGCCTTTGACGGTAGTCTCGGCAAACATATAGCCTTTGGAAATATTTGAGTTGTGGGGGATAGAAATAAAGCGGCTATTTGTGCGCTCCCCAGTATCTGCCAACCACTGCCAAAGGTCCTCAGGATACTGGCTCTGATCTGAGCCAAAGGGAATATACTGGCTGGCTTTATCACCGCCATCCGGCGTGACTACAATACGATGCAGGTTTGCGCCAGTGGGCAGTGAACTCCACTCCCAACCCAGCAGACTGGTAAATACCCCCGGCTCATTGTGCCGCTCTGCGGCGCCAATAATGTCTTCCCAGGCATCACTGGAGGTATTACTGGTGTCGCCGAAAATCGCGATCCCACCGATATTATTATTAATATCAGCCACCGGGTCGCCACCTTTTACCGCTGCCGACTTGGGCAAGAAGCGAGCAAAAAAAGCACGACCCGCGCCTTCATCCAGTGCTTCGTTTAACTGCCTGACGGCCAACCAGCGCTTGAAAGAAGCATACAGTCCAACATCTTCCCACTGAATAGTTTCACCGCGAATAGCGCGCATCACACCGAGCATCTCTGCATGGTCTGACACCACCAAAAAATCCAGTGGCGTGCCAATCTGAACTCTGGTGCGATTAAAGGGATGGATCACCGGCTCGCCCTTTGCCCATCTGTACGAAGTATCCGGGTCTGCAGTAAAATTTTGGTTTAAAAATGCATCAAAGGAATAGGTCGTATGCAGATGAGTATCACCAAAATACACCTGAGTCTGAGTATCAGTCCCTTCGCTGGCTTGAGTTAAACCGGTAACAGATAGAAGCAGGGTTAATGCCAGTGATCTCATGGCGTTCTCCTTAATTTTTATTGTCAGTTGATAATGTTCTGCGGGCGTATTCGAGGATAGCGATGGCCACCAACTCAATTACCGTAGAGCGAATTGCCGGGTCAGTCAGACCGTCCAGCACTATATGCACTGTTCGACCAAACAACACAGTCAGCATAAATACCAGAGGCACTGCCAGCCAGGCAGCATTGCCAGGTCTCGAGCCATGGAAAGTGAAAATTGCTAACATCAGGAAGGTACCACCAAGATCCCCGCGCAGGGTCCCCATACCATGGGTCTCAAGTGCTCTTACGGCAAAATTCGCTTCCATTCCGGCCGGGTTAAAGATAAATCCAACGGAGCCCATAAACATGCCCAGTGCGAGCAGACGCAGCAAAATTCGCAGTGCCATTTCCATGTTAATTACCTTTTTTATTATTGTTATAGCTCGCAAGCTTACCTGATTTTTATTGATTAATGACCTGATATTTTCTGACCCTATGGTATTTATTTCTGTCAGGTCCCTGAGGAAACTATTTGTCCTTTACCAGCAGTGCTGTAAAGTGCATGCAGATTTTTAGGGGCAATCCAATAATAACTATGCATAGCTTCTCCAGAACCACAGGTATCTCTGTTGTTGTCGCCAATATGGTCGGCACTGGCGTGTTTACCAGCCTCGGGTTTCAGCTGCTGGGTATTCAGTCGCCCTTTATATTGATGATGCTGTGGTTTGTCGGTGGTTTAACCGCTCTCTGTGGCGCCTTGACCTATGCAGAACTGGGCGCCAACCTGCCCCGCTCTGGTGGCGAATATAATTTCCTATCGCGACTCTATCACCCCTGCGCTGGTTTTATCTCAGGCTGGGTGTCCGCTACTGTAGGGTTTGCCGCCCCGGTTGCACTGGCTGCCATGACCTTTGGCGCCTATCTGTCAGCCGTATTCCCCGAGCTTTCCAGAACCTGGGCAGCCGTCTCTCTAGTTGCAGCACTCACTCTGGCCCACTGCCTTTCACGTAGAGCCAGCAGTGGCGTACAGCAAATATTTACCGCCCTCAAGCTACTGTTGATACTGCTGTTTTGCGCAATAATCTTGATCTGGGGCAGCAGCCCACAGGCGCTTAACTTTGCACCTCAGGCCGGTGATGAGAAGCTACTGTTTAGCGGCGCCTTCGCAGTCGCCCTGATTTACGTCAACTACGCCTACACCGGCTGGAACGCCGCAACCTATGTAACCGGCGAGATAGAAAACCCTCAGCGCAATCTGCCGATCATATTATTAATCGGCACCGCCACCGTCTTGGCACTCTATCTGTTGCTTAACTTCACCTTCCTTAGCGCTGCGCCTATCTCCAGCTTGGAGGGTAAGCTGGAGATAGGCGTGATCGTCGCAGATGCCGCTCTCGGAGATAACGCAGGCAAAGTAATGGGCGCAGTGCTGGCTCTATTATTGATCTCCACGGTCAGTGCCATGACCATGGCTGGTCCCCGGGTTCTGCAAGTGATAGGCGAAGATTTCAAGGTCTTTACCAAACTCGCCAACTGCAATAAGCAGGGCATACCAGTAACCGCCGTTCTCTTTCAGGGAATTTTGGCGGTATTTTTTATTATTAGTGCCACCTTTGAATCGGTGCTGATTTTCTCCAGCTTTGTACTGGGCGTTAATACATTATTTTCGGTACTCGGCGTATTTGTACTGCGCTATAAAAAACTTAATATGGCTGGGGCCTACAAAACCTTTGCCTATCCTCTAGCACCCCTGATCTATCTCAGTGTAACTCTGTGGACCCTGACCTATGTGTTGATTTCACGGCCCCAAGAGGGACTCCTGGGTTTGGGGATAATTGCACTGGGCGCCACTATTTACTTTCTATCGACCGATAAAACAGAGCAAGATTCGGGTCGATAAATCAGGCTAAGTCAGCAATACTTGCGGCATGAACAATGACTACCAACGCATTGCCGAAGCCATCAGCTTTATCAATACCAATATCCAACAGCAGCCATCGCTGGAGGATATTGCGGCAGCGATTAATCTGAGTCCGTTTCATTTTCAGCGCCTATTTAGGCGCTGGGCTGGCGTCACACCGAAAAAGTATTTGCAGATTCTAACCGTCGAGCGCGCCAAGCAATTATTATCTGAATCGAAACCCTTACTAGAGGTATCAGATACCATTGGTCTTAGCAGCAGCTCTAGGCTCCATGATCATTTTGTACAACTCGAAGCGATGACGCCTGGACAATATAAAGCGGGCGGCACTGGTATCAGTATTCAATACGCGATTGCGCCCAGCCCCTTTGGTAATGTATTTATAGCCACCACGCCAAGAGGCATTTGCAAACTCTCGTTTTTAATCGACAACAATGAGGGTCAGCAAATTGCTGATCTAAAAAGAACTTGGCCCGGTGCAAAAATTCAACAGCAAGCAACTGAAATTATAAGTATTGCCCAAGGTATTCTCTCTGGAGATCAAACCATTAAAGGGCCGCTATCTCTGCATGTCACAGGCACCAATTTTCAAACCGCAGTGTGGCGAGCACTGCTGCAAATTGATCCCGGCTGTATTTACAGCTATGGCCAGATTGCCACAGCAGTGGGTAGACCCAAGGCCTCGCGTGCTGTGGGAACAGCGATTGGTTCTAACCCTATCGCTTTTTTAATTCCCTGCCATCGCGTACTGCAGCAGAGTGGAAAGATTGGCGGCTATCTCTGGGGAGAAACACGCAAACATGCGATTCATGCTTGGGAGTCCGCCAAGTATGGATGATCCAAAATCACAATGTCATACAAGTGGCGGCTCATTGTCGTAACAAAACTCATTGCCCCCTCCTACTATGGAACCTCTAATCTATACTTAGGAGAAATATGGAATGGACATGAAAATAAACGCCGCTTTAATTAAACATCTTCGCAACCAAAAAGGATGGCCTCAAGAGCAGCTTGCTCTGATTTCTGGCATCAGCCATAGAACCATTCAAAGAATTGAGACCTCTGGAAACTGTTCGCTGGAATCTAAGAGAGCCCTAGCCTCTGCATTTGAAATTGAAATTACAGCTCTTGATATTGACGATGATGCGATCGCTGACAGGGAAAGAAAAAACCGACAAACAAGATATGGTTACATTGGTGCTGGTCTAGGTTTTTTTGGCTCCTATGCAGGTATTACCGCCGCGATATTTAGCGGAGGCATGTCCTATTATCAGGCTGGTGTTTATTATGGCTCTGTTGCCGCATTAATCGGCTTTAGTTGCCTGCTGCTCAGACTTATTGCAGGGCGGCTTGAGACGTAGAAACGCCGAGACTTCATTCTGGACCCAAATCTCTTCGCTGGGCATGCCATAAATAATAAAGAGGCTCTAGATCCCTCGCTTTGCTCAGGATGACAGCGGTTAGGCACCGCCCCGAGGACTCTTGCGATCAATCAGGCTCCGCTTATGGTTGTGAGGATTTTCAGATGAAGCGAACACTTGTTTGAGCGCAGCGAGTTGTGTGAGTGCTGAAAATCCTTGCAACCATGGAGTCGATCGCAAGGGTTTTCGGGGTATTGCTACCGCTGGAATTAAGATCCTTCGCTTTGCTCAGGATGACAGAACTGGGGGCTCAGGATAGATCCTTCACTGCGTTCAGGATAAAAGTCAGGCTTCGGTATCAGGGTAGATCCTTCACTGCGTTCAGGATAAAAGTCAGGCTTCGCCTGACTTTTAACTAGTGATACCTTTAATCTCCAGAAAATCATCAAACCCAAATTCGCCCCACTCGCGGCCATTACCAGATTGCTTATAGCCACCAAAAGGAGCGGTGTAATTTTGCGAAGCACTATTCAGGCTAACCATTCCCGCGCGCAATTGACCGGCAACACGCTTGGCGCGCTCATCATCACCAGTACTCAAGTAGGCCGCCAATCCATAGGGCGTATCATTGGCGATCTCAATAGCTTGCTCTTCAGTATCAAACGGAATCATGGTCAGAACTGGGCCAAAAATTTCCTCCTGAGCGATGGTCATCTGATTATTAACACCAGCAAAAACCGTAGGCTTAACAAAGTACCCAGACTCCAAACCCTCAGGCTTACCCAGACCGCCAGCAACCACCTCAGCGCCCTCCTCAATACCCGTCTTGATTAAACCCTGCACCTTATCAAACTGCACACGACTAGACAGAGGCCCAAGATGCATGCCCTCTTTAGTGGGGAAATCAACCTGAACCTGCGCGGCTGCCGCCTTGGCAATTTGCACCGCCTGATCATAGACAGATGAATGCACCAGCATACGCGACGGGGCATTACAGGATTGGCCAGTGTTACTCATCATATGAGCAATACCAGCACCCACCGCAGTTTCAAGATTGGCATCTTCAAAAATAATATTAGGAGACTTGCCGCCCAGCTCCTGAGTCACACGCTTAACCGTATCGGCAGCTGCTTTAGCGACCAAAATACCGGCGCGGGTAGAGCCGGTAAATGACACCATATCAATATCGGGATGACTGGAAATGACTGCACCAACATCAGGGCCATCGCCATTGACCATATTGTAAACACCGGCTGGGAAGCCAGCCTGATCCATCATCTCAGTAAATAGATATCCGGACAGAGGGGCAACTTCACTGGGCTTTAGCACCATGGTGCAACCAGTTGCCAATGCGGGTGCAACCTTGCAGGTAATCTGATTGATCGGCCAGTTCCAAGGAGTAATAAAACCACAGACACCAATCGGCTCTTTAACAATGCGGGTGTTAAGTACCTGACGTTCGAACTCAAATACTTTCAATGCCTCCAGCGCAGTGGAGATATGTCCACGACCGGTATCGGCCTGTGCGGCACTGGCAAAGGAAATAGGCGCGCCCATCTCCGTAGAGATGACTGACGCCATTTCATCGTAGCGGTCCATATAGATTTGCAGCAGCTTTTCCATCAGCGCAATGCGCTCATCGACGCTGAAATTTGAATACACAGGGAATGCAGCCTTGGCCGCAGCTACCGCCATTTCGACATCTGCAGCGGCGCCCATAGAAATAGTGGCAACCATCTCTTGATTGGCAGGGTTTTCAACATGAAGATCATTGGCTTGTACTGGGTTTACCCACTGGCCATTGATATAAAACTGACGTAAATCTTTCATCACTTTCCCCTCTAGAATATGGCCTGCGGCCAATAAATTTCATAATGTACGCGGAGGGTAATCGGGCCGGTGTGAATCGCCAATACCCTTAATAGGTAACGAGACTCACAGTTTTATAATAGCGCCTCTAAGGTAGCTTTGGTTTGCGGGCCGATAAGACGCTTCAATAATTTACCCTCTTTACTGATCAGCAGAGTCTCCGGCAGAACTGCTACAGGATCAAGCCCCCACCGGGCTCGCGGATCTGCCAGCAGACTGGAGAACTCAATGCCCAGCTTGTCCATTTCCTCACGCAGCTGATCACCCTGAGAACCGTCAAAGTTAACCGCGAGCACAGTAACCTGATTGGCGTGTTCCGCAGCCAACTCATTAAACTCGGGAATTTCTTTGCGACAGGGAGCGCACCACACTGCCCAGTAGTTTATCAACACCAGTTTTTGTGGTGATTGCAAATCAATACTGCCGCCACCAAATATTGCAAACTGAGAGTTGCTATCCCCGGAGCAGCCCAACAGCAGCAGGCTGCTGAGTAATAATTTTTTGATCATAGATTTTTCTCCGGCCTGTCCTGGGTAAACAGCGCCTCAATACTCAGGTCAAAATTGCTGAGTAAAACGCTGCGGGTCTTGCCTGCCAGCATATCGTATTTTGTAAACCATGGATTAGCAGAAATTAACTTTTCTGACTCTCCCTGAGCATAGCCCGGTGTGCTGAGAATATTCTCCCCGAGCCAGTCACAGACATCATTTATACTGTGGCTGCCCAAGTCGCGGATCAGTACATATTGGCCGCTGGCAGTTTTCTCCAGCACCCGCTTTTCCAGCAGCAGATTGCGCAGCCTTTTCCAGTGCTCCGCATCCAGTCCCGCTGCCACCATAGACTGCTCAGACAGGCTGGCGCCACGCTGCTGGTTTTGCCAGCAGTGCCAAAGCACCATCAAAGCGGCCACCATATCGGGCAATTTCTTGCCCTGCCCTTCAAAGGAAAAAGTCTCCAGACTGCGGACGAATTCAGCACCAATCAAAATCAGCATCCACAGCAGATAAATCCAGATCAAAAACAGGGGAATAACCGCAAAGGCACCATAGACATTGTTATAGCTCGAATGGGCCACCAGAAACCCGAATAGGGCCTTGGCGCTTTCGAATAAAACAGTGGTCACCACAGCCCCATATATTGCATGGCTGGTACGCACTTTGCAGTTGGGTACGGCAATAAACAGCAGGCTAAAGGCCATGCAGCTCAGCAGCCAGGGCAGATAGGCAAACAGATACTGAGATATCCCCAGTGCATCCACCTCATCAACGATCAGGCTAAATGACAGCAGATAGGTTTTCATCACCATACCAGCGGCCAGTAGCAGTGGCCCGAGACTCAAAATAGCCCAGTAGAGCAAAAAACCACTGAGGCCCCGACGGCCGCCATCGGTGCCCCAAATATGATTAAAGGTTTTTTCAATATTGGCCAGCATCAGATAGGAGGTAACCATCAGTATCACCACCCCCACAGAACTTAGCTTTCTGGCCTGGATAGAGAATTCACTGAGGTAGGTACTGATCTCCTGACCACTGCTGGGCAGTACCTTGGAGAATATCCACTGCTCTACCTGTGATCCGGCATCCTGAAATGCCGGTATCAACGAAAACATGCTGTACATCAACGTCAGCATCGGCACTATGGCAAACAGACTCATATAAGTTAGCGCCGCTGCGCTCTGCCGGCAGCCATCGCGATTAAAACGCTGCACCAGATAACCAAGGAAATGCCAGAATATGCTAAGATGATGCTCCATTTTTGTGAAACCGACTGTCACAGAATTGCCTCTCTCATTTGGTTTAATTCAATTTGGCCTTACAATGTTGTTTTGCCCTGTCACCAGTTTAAAAGGTTAGTCGTAAAAGGATAGTCCATGACCAGTATTTACCATAATCCACGTTGTTCCAAATCCAGACAAACATTGGCTCTGTTGCGGGAAAAGGGCATTGAGCCAGAAATAGTGCTGTATCTGGAGACCCCATTGGATAACGCAGCGCTGGTGGATTTGCTGGGCAAACTGCAACTCAGTGCCGCGCAGCTGGTGCGTCGCTCCGAGCAGGAATTTAAAGATCGCAATCTGGGTGCCCCGGGCACCAGTGACCAACAACTTATCGCAGCCATGGTTGAATGTCCTAAACTGATAGAACGACCCATAGTTGTGGCGGGTAACAGAGCTGTGCTCGGCCGCCCACCGGAAAATGTGCTGGAGTTAATTGATGCCTAGCCCCTATATTTTAGTGCTTTACTACAGCCGCCATGGCCATGTGAAAATGCTCGCCGATCAAATTGCTCTGGGCATTGAAAGCACCGGGCTGGAGGCGCGCCTGCGCACTGTGCCCGCGGTATCCACAGTCTGCGAAGCTACGGAAGAGGATATTCCCAGCAGTGGCGATATTTTCTGCACTGAAGATGATATAGCTAATTGCTCAGGCCTGTTGCTTGGCAGCCCCACCAGATTCGGCAATATGGCTGCGCCCCTCAAATATTTTCTCGATGGCACTGCCGGGCTGTGGATGAATGGCGCACTAGTGGATAAACCAGCCGGGGCTTTTACCTCCACCTCCAGTCTCCATGGCGGACAGGAATCCACATTGCTGACCATGATGATTCCGCTGTTACACCATGGCATGGTTCTGGCCGGCATCCCCTATTCCGAGTCTGCTCTGACAACCACAAGATCTGGCGGCACCCCCTATGGTGCAACTCATGTGCAGTCCGAGAGTCTCAGTGAGGAAGAAATTAAACTATGTCAGGCTCAGGGCAAACGTATTGCAATGCTGGCAAGCAAACTCAACACCAACTAAAACCCCTTATTAAGGCGCACTATCTTGACCACAGAGTTAAAACTTTCCATCAGTAGAATACTCACCCATGGCAGCTACTGGCTGCTGATGCTGACACTTGCCCTGCACCTTTGGCTGCAGTCGGCACCCTGGATAATTTACGCTATCAGCCTGCTGCCACTGATGATATTTATCCCAGGAATGCTCGCCGACAAGTTGCGCACATTAATTTGGCTGGGGTTTGTGATACTGCTGTATTTTTACAATGGCGTGCAGAATATGGCCGTGCCTGAACCTATGACATTGGATATCGTTGAACTTGTTTTGACTATCCTGCTGTTCTGCGCAGCAATGGTTTATGCCCGCATCAGACAGGTCAACAACCTGTAACCCAGTTACTGAAAAGGAATATCTATGGCTGATAAAAAACCAGGAATCATTCGCCGCATCTTTCGTTTTTTTGGCACGGTAATAAATGGCATTCGCACCATTATTGGCCTGCTTTTTTTAGGCTTTTTCCTAATGATACTAGGCGGTATGTTTGCCGATGATATTCAACCCATGCCCGACAGCGGCGCTCTGTATCTAGCCCCCAGTGGTGTGCTGGTTGATCAAAAATCCTACACCGACCCATTTGGCCAGATACTGTCTGGTGGCAACCAGCAAGATTCTGAAACCCTGGTCAGGGATATTATTGAAGCACTCGACGCAGCTGGCAGGGATAGCCGCATCACCCATCTGGTTATTGATACTGACTATATGGCTGGCGGCGGCCTGAGCAAGCTTGAAGAGATCAGTGTCGCACTGCTGCGCTTTAAAAAAAGCGGCAAACCAATTATCGCAGTAGCAGACAACCTGTCACAGTCACAGTATTACCTTGCCGCCCACGCAGATGAAATTCTGCTCAATCCCCTCGGGGCCGTCATGATTACTGGCTTTGGCGCCTTTAACAGCTACTTTAAAGAGGCGCTGGATAAGCTCAAAATCAATATGCATATCTTCCGTGTCGGCCAGTTTAAAAGTGCCGTCGAGCCCTTCCTGGGCAACAACATGTCCCCGGAGGCGAAGCAGGCCAGCACAGAGTTAATGAATGAACTGTGGCAATTTTATGGCTCTCAGATAGAGCAGCTGCGGGGCCTACCCTCTGGCACTGTCCACAGCTATGCCGAAAACCTGCATATTAACCTGCAGGCCAGTCTGGGCAACTCATCTGCCCTGGCCAAAAAACAGGATCTAATCGATCAGGTCGCCACCAGAACCGAGATGTCCGCGTACCTCAACGAGATGATTCCAGGCACAGATGGCAAGTTTAATCGCATTAACCTGAAAGGTTATCTCAACCATGTGAGACTGGGGAAAATTAATTCCGCAGCAGCGAAACGGCATAAAATTGCCTTGGTTGTAGCCGCGGGCAATATTGTCGATGGCGAGCAACCAGAGGGAACCGCTGGCGGCGATACATTGGCTGGAATTTTCGATCGCTTGCGCGACGACAGCGATATCAAAGCTGTGGTGCTGCGTATCGACAGTCCGGGAGGAAGTGCTTTCGCCTCGGATGTTATCCGCGATGCCATGGCTGCCACCCGCAAACAAGGTATTCCCATAGTCGTTTCCATGGGCAGTTATGCCGCATCCGGGGGCTACTGGATCGCCACCGAGGCGGATCGGGTTTTGGCCATGCCTACCACCATTACAGGATCTATCGGCGTGTTTGGGGTGATACCCACAGTGGAAGACAGCCTGGCAGCAATGGGGATCTATTCCGATGGTGTTGCCACGACAAATATCGCGGGCATTATGCAGCTGGATCGCCCCATGACCAAACAGGCTGAGATGGTCTTTCAATCTGGTGTAGACAATGTCTACACGCGCTTTCTCACCTTAGTAGCTGAAGCCCGCAAATCAACACCAGCAGAGGTGCACAAAATTGCACAGGGCCAGATATGGACAGGCCAACGGGCATTACAGCTGGGTCTGGTAGATGAGCTGGGCGACCTCAGTGATGCAATTGTGGAAGCCGCAGAGCTGGCCAACCTAAGTGAATATATGGTGGATTACCAACGCAAACCACTGACGGTCTACGAGCAGTTTTTATCCGAGATGAACAGCAATATCGGCGCCTCTCTGGCGGGGCTCGGTGTCAGGAGCAGCGATGTCAGCTGGTTACCGGAAAGCTTGCGCCAGCAGGCCAAAGTACTGCTTAAGCCCTTTAACCTGCTGGATCAGCTTAGCGATCCCAGAGGAGTTTATCTGTACTGTGAGCAGTGCCCTCAATAATCCAGACCAGGGCTAGAGTTGCAATACGGATTTAACAAATGGTGTTGTCAGGCGTCTCTGCTCCTGCATAGAGGCGCCATCCAGTTTTTCCAGAGCCTCCATTAGCTGATGGCTATTGCGCGGCAGGCGATTTAACAAAAATAGCGCCACCTCATCTGAGAGATAAAGGCCGCGACGATTGGCGCGATGCTGTAACAGCCTTCTCTGATCCGCATCTTTGTATGCCAGCATCTGCAATAAAACACCAGACTTCAGGCGGGACAGCAAATCATCCAGATCCAAATCCAGATCATCTGGCATAGCATGGGCAGCAATCACTAATTTAGTGCCCGCATCCATGCAGCGATTAAATAGATTAAACAGCGGCTCCTGCCATTCCTGCTTATGCACCACAGATTGCAGATCATCCAGACACAGCAGGCTGGCCGACTCAAGGTTTTCCAAAACCTGTTCAGGGGGATAGTCCTGCATTTCAGTCAAAGGCATATAGACTGCACCAGCATTGTGGCCCAGCGCAGTTTTCTGGCAGGCCGCCTGCAAAAGATGGGAAAGGCCACTGCCATCAGCACCTACCAGGTAAGCATATTTTTGCCCATCATCCTGCAGCACAAAGGTCGCCAAATGCTGGGGCGTGCCCCTTGGTGCATAAAAATTATCGAAGGTGGCCTGATCGTCGAGTTTTACTTCAAGGCTAAGCTGCAATGGTTTGTTCACTTGCTAATCCAGTCAAATTCAAGGCGCCCGCTCAGCATGCTGCCGGGGGCAGTCTGACTCTGCAAACGACCACTGCGCACCAGTGCGGAATGCAGCAACTCCGCGCCAGCCTCGGCATCAATCGCCAAGGTTAACTGATCACCTTGCACCCCGAATAGCTGCACCGAATCCACCAGCTCAAGCTTTTTAAACTGGGACAGCACCGCCTGATAATCCTTAAAGTTGGCCACTCTATTGATCTTTACTTGCAGCGCACTGGTATCTAGTTGAGGCATGTAGGTGTAGGAACTGGCCAGACTATCCACCAGGCTGCCCACCGCCTCAGTCATAAACTCCTCGCCCGGCTCGGCCCGGAAATCATTTAACTGACGGCGCCCGGAACTCTGGTACAACCAGGCACCGCGAACCTCCGCATTAGAAGTGGTGTAAAAGCGCAATGCTATCCAGCCATCAGTATTGTAGCGATCCGATGCAGGGCCAATCAGATCAGCCCGCAGTGACCAGGCCTCATTGACCGACAGGGACAGCTGATCCTGCAAATCAAAATTAGGAATAAGATAGGGCATGCCCCGGGTTTTCATGGCGCGATCAAAAGACTGTAGAGCGGCATCAGAGAAATCCTGACCAACAAAACCCCGCCCCTGCAATGCATCATCGCGAACTATCCACACCAGTAATCTGGGCCTGTTGGACGGCAGCACCGGCAACTGCGCCTGACGAATCAGCTGATCCAGCGCCTGGGGGTCAAAGCTAACTTCCAACCCCGTCTGATCATCACCATCAACGGAAGAAAGATTGCGAAAACCAATCCCGGCAACAAAGGCATTGGGATTGGTGAGAAAAGGCTGAACCCTGGTCGACTGCATGATTTTGCTATTACCCGTAAGCTTGATAAGCACCTGAGACAGTGCCTGAGTCACGGCAAAATCCCGAGACTCTGCTGATTGATCGGCCACGGGCACCAGACCTGTATAGAGGCCAGAAACCTCTTCGGCGAAAGAATGCAGGCTAAAACAAGCTAAAATCAGCGCAAATATCCGTTTCAACGACTTTTCTCCCAATTAATTTGCTTCATTGTACCAGTGCTTAATGAAAATTTGGCTCACCCGATCTAAAATAGCGGGCTAAAAATTCAGATGCTTTAAACAGGAAGCGCCTCCATGACCGAAAAGACTCAATCTTTGAGCTACAAAGACGCCGGTGTTGATATTGATGCTGGTAATGCCCTGATCGAAAAAATTAAAGGCGCGGCCAAACGCACTCGTCGTCCGGAGGTAATGGCAGGACTCGGTGGTTTTGGCGCTCTGTTTGAACTGCCCACGGGCTACCGCGAACCGGTTATGGTTTCCGGCACAGATGGCGTAGGCACCAAACTCCGCTTGGCACTGGACCATGGCAAACATGACACCGTTGGTATCGACCTAGTGGCCATGTGCGTCAATGATCTGATTGTCTGTGGTGCCGAGCCACTGTTCTTTCTCGACTACTACGCCACTGGCAAGTTGGATATAGATACAGCTGCAGCAGTGGTCAATGGCATAGCCGATGGTTGCGAGTTATCCGGTTGCTCATTAATCGGTGGTGAAACTGCCGAGATGCCTGGCATGTATGAAGGGGACGACTACGACCTCGCAGGCTTCTGTGTCGGCATGGCAGAAAAATCTGAACTGATTGATGGCAGCAAAGTTGAGGTGGGCGACACCTTGATTGGGCTGGCCTCAAGCGGCCCCCACTCCAATGGCTACTCATTGATTCGCAAAGTACTGGAAGTCACTAATACGGATCCGGCAACCACGAAACTCGATGGGCAGCCATTGATTGATCTGCTGATGGCGCCAACAAAAATCTATGTGAAATCGCTGCTCGGCCTGATCGCCCAGTCCCCAGTGCATGCCCTGGCCCATATTACCGGCGGCGGGCTTCTGGAAAATATTCCCCGGGTACTGCCAGACAATGCCACAGCCATTATCGACACCAGCGCATGGACCAGACCAGCAGTGTTTGACTGGCTGCAGCAGGGCGGCAATATTGATGAGCATGAAATGCACCGCGCATTGAACTGCGGCGTCGGCATGGTGATCTGCGTACCTGCAGATACTGTGGCCGCGGCCCTGTCATATTTAAATGACAATGGCGAAGATGCATTTGTACTGGGTACCATCGAAGAGAGCAAAGCTGATCAGGAGCAGGTTCAGCTTCTTGGCCTGACGGCATAACTGAGGGATCCATGGCAGTCACTAATCAAACGGCGCGTCTGGTAGTACTGATCTCTGGCGGCGGCTCCAACCTGCAGTCATTTATTGACGCCTGCGGCGGAGACAACAGCGACCTGGATGCCAAGATTGCCGCTGTTATCAGTAACAAACCAGAGGCCAAAGGACTGGATCGCGCCTCACAGGTCGGTATTCCCAATATTATTGTCGATCACCGCGCCTTTGACAGCAGAGAAGAGTTTGACGCCAATCTCGGTGATGTTATTGAAAGCTTCGCCCCGGACCTGGTCATACTGGCCGGCTTTATGCGCATTTTAACCCCGAATTTTGTCAATCGCTTTATCGGCAAACTGATTAATATCCACCCCTCATTGCTGCCTGCCTACCCAGGCTTGCATACGCATCAGCGCGCTCTGGATGCCGGCGATGCAGAAGCTGGTGCAACAGTACATTTTGTTACCCCGGAACTGGATGGCGGACCTGCAATCCTGCAAGCAAAGGTGCCCATACTGGCAGATGACAATGCCAGCAGCCTTGCAGCGAGGGTACTCAGTGTGGAACACAAAATTTATCCAACTGTGGCACAGTGGTTTTGCTCTGGTCGTCTGGAGATGAAAAATGGCCAGGCTATTTTGGACAACCAAGTCCTTGGCCAGACTGGCAGAACTTTTTCTCAAGATGGCGAACCATAATTGCATTTAACACTCTAAACCCCCTATTCTAGAGCCGTCTGGTACTACAGCCATTGAACAAAGAGGAAGACTAACAGCGTTATGACATTCACTTACGGCAAAGCAACGTCCACGTTAGCTATAGTCCTTTGCGGCCTTATCAGTGTGTCGACCTCAATGGCGGCTGATATTAAAAGCTACAGCGCCAAATACAGCGCCAATTTTAACGGCATGGAAATCGAAGCCGATCACCGACTTGAACAGCTTGAATCCGGCCAGTTTCAACAAACCTTAAAAGCAAAAAACATCTTTGGCAAAATCGATGAGCGAGCGCTGTTCAGCATTTCCGAGAATAAGCAAATCGTGCCACGGGAATACAGCTATGAGCGCTCTCTACTGGGAAAAAAACGCATCGAAAAACAGGTGTTTGACTGGCCCAATCAAGAACTGCGTTACAGCAAGAAAAACAAAGTAACCAGCCTGCCTCTGCAATCAGGCTATTTGGATATCATTACCCAGAAGCTGCAATTGCGACTTGATTTACAATCCGGGAAAGAGACATTGTCCTACCCTGTTATTTCTCGGGGAAAGCTGAAACAATACAATTTCCAGGTTATTACCAATGAAATTTTAGAGACAGCCATAGGGCCTCTCAATACCGTATTAGTGCAGCGCGTTAGGGAAGATAACCAGCGACAGACAAAAATCTGGCTGGCAACTGACTGGGACTACCTGGCTGTTCGACTTGAACAGGTCGAGGATGGCGACAGTCATGAAATGAACATTATCAACGGAGAGGTTAACAACCAACCTGTCCGACCCTTGAAGATTGCGACAGAGAAATAACTATGGCTCGGCCACCCAATAAATCTGGTACAAGCAAAACCATCCTGATGCTCGGGACTATCGCCGCAGGTGTGCTGGTCGGTGGAGTACTTTACCAATCCACCAACAGCTCAGATCAGGATGATATGGAGCTGATGGGCATCGTCGAACAGCAGCCCGTGGTCGAAGCCGTCATAGAGCGACCAGCAGTACCGGAAGCCGTTATTCCAACACCAGTAGCAACGCCAGCAGCCGAACCAGCAGCGCAGAAAAAAACAGTAATGAAGCCACCGCAGCTGCCATCGCTGGATAACAGTGATGCCTTTGTCCGCGACCGCATGCTGCTAATCAAGCACAAATCAGAACTGCAATCATGGCTCAACACCGACGATCTACTGCGTCGCAGCGCCAGCTATCTGGATGGTCTGGCCAGAGGCAACACACTGAGCAAAGTTTTCCCTCTGACTCCACCGGAAGGCAGTTTCGCCATGCACAAAGATGGCGAAACCATCTGGCTCAACGCCGGCAACTATGAGCGCTATGACAGCACAGTTGGCGTATTAACCAGCTTTAATATGAAATCCATGGGCCAGTTGTTTCACTTTATGCGCCCCCTGCTCGAAAACGCCTTTGCCGAAATGGGCTATCGCCCACGACAGATGGACGGCATTATTCTGCAGGCAATCGATAATATTTTGGCCACGCCAATTATTGTTGAACCGATCAGGCTGACCAGAGACTCTGTAGCCTACAAATTTGCCGACCCGGAATTGGAAGCCCTGCTGCCAGTCCAAAAGCAACTGCTGCGCACAGGCCCGGAGAACACCCAGCGTCTGCAACAGCAAGCGCTGGCTCTAAAAGATGCTCTGCTTAACCCCTGAGGCTTTTGCTTCTAGGTTTTAGGCAGAGTTACGCCAGTCTGACCCTGATACTTGCCACCGCGGTCAGCATAGGACGTGTCACAAACTTCATCGGACTCAAAGAACAACATCTGAGCCACACCCTCATTGGCATAAATCTTGGCCGGCAGGTTGGTGGTGTTTGAGAATTCCAGGGTTACATGCCCTTCCCACTCTGGTTCCAGCGGCGTCACATTCACGATAATACCGCAGCGGGCATAGGTCGACTTGCCCAGGCAGATGGTCAGCACAGAACGAGGGATTTTGAAGTACTCAACCGTTCGCGCCAGCGCAAAACTATTGGGCGGGATAATGCAGAAGTCACCCTTCATATCCACAAAAGAATCATTATCGAAGTTTTTGGGGTCTACCGTCTTGGAGTGGACGTTGGTAAACACCTTAAACTCATCCGCACAGCGCACATCGTAGCCGTAGCTTGAAGTGCCATAGGAAATAACCCGATCCTCTCCAGCGTAGCGCACCTGACCAGACTCAAAAGGTGCGATCATTTGCTGCTGCTCTGCCATACGGCGAATCCAATGGTCTGACTTAATGCTCATCTAGGTTAACTCCAAGGCTACAGATTGAATTTGAATAAGGCCGGTATCATACCGATTTACGCTCTCTGGGCAATAGACGCCTGACAGTAATATCAGTCTGATCTACTGAAAAACAATCTCCGGCCCAGCATCATGCCCAGCCGCCTCCAACTCAGCAATCACCGACCGCGCAATCTCGCCATAATACTGCGCTATCTGTCCCTGAGCATCCGACACCACCGATGGCAAACCCGCATCGCCATTCTCGCGAATCGATCGGTCCAGAGGCAAGCTGCCCAGCAGTTTAGTCTCATACTGCTCCGCTACACTGGCGCCGCCGCCATCACCAAAAATCGCCTCAGAATGACCGCACTCAGAGCAAATATGCACCGCCATATTCTCAACAATACCCAGCACAGGAATCTTCACCTTCAAAAACATCTCTATGCCTTTCTTGGCATCCAGCAAAGCAATATCCTGGGGTGTGGTAACAATTACCGCGCCTGACAACTGAGCCTTCTGGGCCAGGGTTAGCTGTATATCGCCGGTGCCCGGCGGCATATCCACCACCAAAATATCCAGTTCGCCCCACATGGTCTGTCCCAGCAGCTGTTGCAACGCACCAGCGGCCATAGGCCCGCGCCAAGCCATTGGCGTCTGATCTGTAACCAGATAAGCCATGGACATGGTCTTAAGCCCATGGGCTTCTATGGGCGCAAAGTGCTTTTCATCGGCAGCTTTGGGGCGTGTGCCCTCGGGCACACCTAGCATCATGGCGATACTTGGGCCATAGATATCCGCATCCAGCAAACCAACCTTTTTACCAGCCCCCTGCAGGGCCAGTGCCAGATTCACTGCGGTAGTGGACTTGCCCACTCCGCCTTTGCCGGAGGCAACTGCAACAATGTATTTCACCTGATCTAACACTAAATCACCCCGGATTTTTAAAGTTTTACTTAATACGGCCTCTAAGCGGCCTTTAGAGCAGTAATTGCCCGTGAAAAGTTGACGTAAAATCGCTATAGTTGCGCCTTGCCAACAACGCCTCAAAAAAGAATCTGAACCATGTCATCAAAGCGCCAAATACTGGTCACCAACGCCCTGCCCTATGCCAACGCTGCACTGCATCTTGGCCATATTCTGGAGTACACCCAAACCGATGTCTGGGTGCGCTTTCAGCGAATGCGCGGGCACGAATGTTACTATGTTTCTGCCGATGATGCCCATGGAACTGCCATCATGCTTAAAGCAGATGAAAAAGGCATTAGCGCAGAACAACATATTGCCGATATGCGCGCGATTCACGAGGCCGACTTCCGGGACTTTTTGATTGGTGTGGACAACTACCACAGCACCCATTCTGAAGAGAACCGCGAGCTGTCCGAACTGATTTACAATCGCCTCAATGACAATGGTCATATTGCCAAGCGAGAAATTACCCAGGCCTTTGACCCGGAAAAAAATCTATTTCTGGCCGATCGCTATATCAAAGGCACCTGCCCCAAATGTAAAACCGACGATCAGTACGGCGACAACTGCGAGGCCTGTGGCGCCACCTATGCGCCCACTGATCTGATCAACCCAGTATCAGCAATCTCTGGGGCCACCCCCATCGAGAAAGAGTCGACCCATTATTTCTTTAAGCTGCCAGAATTTACTGAGTTCTTGCAGGAATGGACCCGCAGTGGTGCCGTGCAAACCGAAGTGGCCAACAAACTTGGCGAATGGCTGGATAGCGGCCTGCAGGAATGGGATATCAGCCGCGACGCCCCCTACTTTGGCTTTGAAATACCCAATGCGCCGGGCAAGTACTTCTATGTCTGGCTGGATGCCCCAATTGGCTATATGGCCGCCTTTAAAAATCTGTGCGATCGCGATGACATCGACTTCGATCAGTACTGGGCCGCCGACAGCACCACCGAGCTGTACCATTTTATCGGCAAGGATATTGTTAACTTCCATGCCCTGTTCTGGCCCGCCATGCTTAAAAGCGCCAACTACCGCACCCCGACCAAAGTGTGCGTCCATGGTTTTGTCACGGTCAATGGCAAAAAGATGAGCAAATCCCGAGGCACCTTTATCAATGCCCGCTGCTATCTAGACCACCTGAATCCGGAATATCTGCGCTACTACTACGCCTCAAAACTCAGTGGCTCCGTGGAAGATATAGATCTGAACCTGGAAGACTTTGTGCAAAAGGTCAATAGCGACCTGGTGGGCAAAGTCGTGAATATCGCCAGCCGCTGTGCCAAGTTTGTAGCCAATGGCAACGATGGAGTGCTGTCCAGCACCATCGAAAACCCCGCTCTGTGGGAGCAGGTGTCCGGTGCCGCTGGCAGCATTGCCGAGCATTACGAAAACCGTGACTACGGCAAAGCCATCCGCGAAATTATGGCTCAAGCCGATGCCGCCAATGAATATATTGCCGCCAAAGAACCCTGGAAACTCAACAAGGTTGAGGGCAGTCAGCAGGACGTGCAGGATATCTGCTCTTTGGGCATCAACCTATTCCGCGTGCTGCTGGGCTATCTAAAGCCAGTGTTGCCGGCCATGGCCGCTGAGGGTGAAGCCTTTTTAAATGACTCGCTCAACTGGGACAGCCTGCAACAACCGCTGACCGAACATAAGATTAACCCCTTTAAACCATTGATGCAGCGCATCGAAAAAGACCGGGTGGACGCCATGGTAGAAGCCAGCAAAGAAGAAGCTGCCCTAGCCGCAGCCCCTAAACTGGAAGGGCCCCTAGCGGATGATCCGATTGCCGAAGAAATTACCTTCGATGACTTTATTAAAGTGGATCTGCGGGTCGCGCAAATTGTTAAAGCCAGCCATGTGGAGGGCGCAGAAAAACTGCTGCAACTGACATTGGATATTGGCGGCGAAACCCGAAATGTATTCTCCGGCATCAAATCATCATACAAACCGGAAGATCTCGAGGGTCGCCTGACTGTAATGGTGGCCAATCTGGCACCACGCAAAATGCGCTTTGGCATGTCCGAGGGCATGGTACTGGCCGCAGGCGACAAACATGGCATTTACCTGCTGGAGCCAGATTCAGGGGCCAAACCGGGCCAGCGAGTGACCTAAAAGCCAATGCCAAGAGTATTTATTAGATAGATCGAAAAGTACTAAAGCCCCGCCCCATTTAAGTTGAATAGGGCTAGTTCATTCCCCGATAATGGGCCACTAATTAGAACCTGTGTAGGCTATGCAAGAATTTGCGGTAATTCTGGTCAGCTCCATTCTGATCAACAACTTTGTACTGGTACAGTTCCTGGGACTGTGCCCTTTTATGGGCGTGTCCACCAAACTGGAATCCGCCATCGGCATGTCTGCCGCCACCACCTTTGTACTCACATTGACCGCCATGGCCAGCTATATAGTAGATGTGCTGGTCTTGATGCCCCTGGGCCTGCTCTACCTGCGCACCATCGCCTTTATTCTGGTGATTGCCGCAGTGGTGCAGTTCACCAAGATGTTTATCGAAAAATCCAGCCCATTGCTGTACCGGGTACTGGGTGTATTTTTGCCCTTGATCACCACCAACTGTGCCGTGCTTGGGGTGGCTCTGCAAAATGCCTCCAAAGACCTTAACTTTATGCAGTCATCCCTCTATGGTTTTGGCGCAGGCGCTGGCTTTTCACTGGTATTAATCTTTTTCTCTGCCATGCGCGAACGACTGGCGGCAGCAGATATCCCAGCCCCCTTTGAGGGCGCGGCCATCGCTATGATCACAGCTGGCCTAATGTCACTGGCCTTTATGGGCTTTAGTGGGCTGGTGTAAATGATCGACGCCATAGCCCAACAACCTATTCTCGCGGCCCTTATAGCGCTGGTCGGACTTGGCATCCTGTTTGGTGCCCTGCTGGGTTTTGCCGCGGAAAAATTTAAGGTCGAAGGGGACCCCATCGTCGAGCAGATCGACGAACTGCTGCCCCAGACTCAATGTGGCCAGTGCGGTTTTCCCGGTTGCAAACCCTATGCGGAATCCATTGCCAGTGGCGATGCCATCAACAAATGCCCCCCGGGCGGTCAGGCTACTATTAATGCCATTGCCAATTTGCTGGATGTGCCCGCGCCAGAGCTGGACGCCGAGCACGGCGAAGAAGCCGATGTCAGAACCGTCGCCTATATCCGTGAAGATGAATGCATCGGCTGCACCAAATGCATCCAGGCCTGCCCGGTAGACGCCATATTGGGCGCAGCAAAATTAATGCACACAGTAATTGCCGACGAATGCACCGGCTGCGATCTGTGCGTAGAGCCCTGCCCGGTAGACTGCATCGATATGCTGCCGGTGGAAGAAACCATTAAAGAATGGCACTGGCCAGCACCTCCCACCACGGCAGATTTGATTGCCAGTGACAGGAGGCCTGCTGCATGAGAACCTGGATTACGCCCGGCGGCGTTCATCCCCCGGAAAATAAGCATCAGTCAGTCACTATGCCTATAGGCACGCTGCCCCTGCCAGAAAAATTGCTGATTCCATTGAGCCAGCATATAGGCACCCCAGCTGTGCCCTGTGTCGAAGTCGGTAAAAAAGTACTCAAAGGGCAAAAGATCGCCGAGGCCAGCGGACCATTATCGGTGCCCATGCACGCGCCAACCTCAGGCACCATCAGCGCCATAGAACATCGCCCCATAGCCCATTCCTCTGGCATGCTGGCGCCCTGCATTGAAATTACCAGCGATGGCCGGGACAAATGGAAAAAGCATGAAGGCTTTAAAGATGTGGAAAATGCCACCCCCGCCGCACTGGTAAAAGCCATTGGCGATGCTGGTATTGCTGGCATGGGCGGCGCAGGTTTTCCCTCGGCAGTTAAATTAAGCCCTGGCTACCAGCGCCCCATTCACACATTGATTATCAATGCCACCGAATGTGAACCCTATATCACCGCCGATGACTCAGCCATTCGCGAGCGCGCAGCAGAGATTATCGAAGGCATAGGGATTCTCAGTCATATTCTGGGCAACCCCAGCAATATTATGATTGGCATCGAAGACAACAAGCCCGAAGCTATTGCAGCACTGGAGCCCCATGTGGAGGATACCGGTATCTCCGTAGTGTCCTTCCCCACCAAATATCCCTCCGGTGGTGAAAAGCAGCTGATCTACATACTCACCGGCAAAGAAATTCCCAGTGGTGACCTGCCCGCAGATATCGGCATGGTGTGCGTGAATATAGGCACCACCTATGCGGTCAAGCGCGCCATCGTTGATGGCGAGCCGCTAATCTCCCGGGTCACCACCATGACCGGTGATGCCTGTGGTATCAACCGCAACTACGAAACATTAATTGGCACCCCCGTCAGCCATATGCTGGCCAACAGCGAATTTAATGAAGAAACCTGCAGCCGACTGGTGATGGGCGGCCCCATGATGGGTTTTAGCCTGACCAGCAGCGACGTGCCCATTGTTAAAACCACCAATTGCATACTGGCCCCAAGCTACGATGAAATTCCCGACGACGAGCCTGCCCAGCCCTGCATTCGCTGCGGTATGTGCGCCGAAGCCTGCCCGGTGTCATTGCTGCCGCAACAGCTATTCTGGTACTCCCAGGCCGACGATCACGAGCGCCTCGAAGCGCACAATCTGTTTGACTGCATTGAGTGCGGTGCCTGCTCCTATGTGTGCCCCAGCAATATTCCCCTGGTGCAACATTACCGTCACAGCAAAGGTGAAATTCAAAAAGCCCGCGCCGAAAAGGTTAGGTCAGACCATGCCCGAGAGCGCTTTGAATTCCATCAGCAGCGCATAGAACAGGCCGAGAAAAACAAAGAAGCCAAGCGCACAGCGCGACGGGAAGCCGCAGAAAAAGCCAAAGCCAAGGCTGCCGCCTCACCTGAAAAATCTGCTTCTACCGCAGGGGGAGGCGCTGCAGATATTATTGCCGCCGCCCAGGCCCGTGCCGCTGCCAAAAAGGTCAGCCCGGAACAGCAGCAGGCGAAATTTGAACGCTCCATTGCGGGTGCCGAAATGCGCCTGCAAATGGCCGAAGAAAAACTCGCCGACGCTGGTGAGGGCCACAGCGACGAGCAAAAGAATATTCTGACTGCCGCCGTTGAAGGTGCCAGACAAAAACTGGAGCAGGCCAAAGGGCGACTGGCCGAGCATATCAAACAACATAATGGCGAGCAGGTAGACTAATGGCCTTTAAGCAGATCAGCTCACCCCATGCCCACGCCTCGCAAAACACTGCCAAGGTTATGCAGCTAGTGCTCTGGGCCACCATACCAGGCTTGATCGCCCTGACCATCCACTTTGGCTGGGGCAGCCTAATCAATCTGGTGTTGGCCACAGTCACCGCCGTTATCGCCGAAGCGCTGATTATCAAACTGCGCGGCCGACCCGTGGCCTTCTATCTGAAAGATTACAGCGCCGTGCTCACCGCAGTGTTATTAGGGCTGGCACTGCCACCACTGGCACCCTGGTGGGTAGTGGTTGTGGGCACCTTATTTTCCATTGTGATCGCCAAACAGCTCTATGGCGGCCTCGGGTACAACCCCTTTAACCCAGCCATGGTGGGTTATGTGGTACTGCTGATTTCATTCCCCATCCAGATGACCACCTGGGTGACGCCAGCGGCACTGTTGCCCGAAGGCATTAGCCACCCGGGGCTTATAGAATCAGTGCAGATTGTGTTTAGCGGATTAAACCCCGCCGATGGGGTAACCGGCGCCACGCCACTGGATAGCTTTAAATATGCCGATGGTCTTCTGGTCGACCAGATCTACGCCCAGAACCCACTGTTTAGCCAAGCCGCTTTTGCTGGCTTAGGCTGGGAATGGGTCAATATTGGCTTTCTGATTGGCGGCCTGTTTTTGCTGGCCAGCAGAATCTTTACCTGGCACGGCCCAGTTGCCATGCTGGCAGCCATGACGCTGATGTCAGTGATATTCTATGATGGCGGCAGCTCCGACAGTCCGGGTTCAGCATTGATGCACCTCTTTAGCGGCGCCACCATGATGGGCGCATTCTTTATTATGACCGACCCGGTAAGCAGCGCCGTGAGCAATCGTGGGCGACTCATTTATGGGGCGCTGATCGGTGTGCTGGTATATATTATTCGCGCCTGGGGCACCTACCCTGACGCCATTGCCTTTGCCGTACTGCTGGCCAATTTCGCCGCGCCGTTTATCGACAACTATACCTTGCCCCGCACCTATGGCCACACCGACAGACGCCGGGCCACAGAAAAAGAGGAAGACTCATGACCTTGCAGTCGATCCGCTTTAACAGCATTTTGCTGGCCAGTTTTGCCCTGATAACGGCGATTATTCTGGCCTCTACCGATTCCCTGACCAAAGACAAAATCGCCGCCTCCGAGCGCGCCGCCGCCCAGCGCGCGCTGCTGGAAATTATTCCCCTAGAGCGCCACAACAATGACCTGCTGATGGATGTGCAACCCATACCAGAAAAATTCTGGCTGGCACTGGGGCTTCAAAAAGGCGGTGATATTCATATCGCCCGGGAAAACGGCCAGCCCGTAGCAGCGATTATTCCCACAGTGACCGCGGATGGTTACAGCGGCAATATCGGCATGATTATCGGCGTCAACTTCGATGGCACTGTGGCCGGCGTGCGCGTGGTCAATCACAAAGAGACCCCGGGGCTGGGGGACAAAGTCGACCTGAAAAAGAGTGACTGGATACTCAGCTTTAATGGCAAGTCTCTGGTCAACCCGGAAGCAGATGGCTGGGATGTGAAAAAGAATGGCGGCGAGTTTGACCAGTTTACCGGTGCTACTATTACTCCAAGGGCAGTGATTTATCAGATTGCTCAGGTACTGGAATACTTTAGTCAGGACAGCGAGCGCATACTGGCGCAAGCCGCGGCCGCAGCCTCAACTGCAAAAGAGAGCACAAACGAGCATAACCATGAGTGAAGTCACAGCAGCAGAAGTCGCCAAAAACGGACTTTGGACCAATAACCCGGCGCTGGTTCAGTTGCTGGGTCTGTGCCCATTGCTGGCCGTAACAGGCACCGTGGTCAATGCACTGGGTCTGGGCATTGCCACCCTGGCCGTACTGATTGGCTCTAACACCATAGTGTCGCTTATTCGCAACCATGTCAGCGACGCCGTGCGCCTGCCCGCCTTTGTTATGATTATCGCCGCCTTTGTGACCTGCACCGAACTACTAATGAAAGCCTACACCTATGAGTTGTATCAAATACTCGGCATCTTTATTCCACTGATTGTTACCAACTGTGCCATTCTGGGCCGGGCCGAAGCCTTTGCCAGCAAACAGAATGTAGGCATGGCCGCCTTCGATGGTTTGATGATGGGGCTGGGCTTTTTGGCCGTGCTGATATTGCTGGGAGCCATTAGAGAGCTGCTGGGCCAAGGCACAGTATTCGCCGATATGCACCTGCTGTTTGGTGCCGGCGCCTCCGACTGGGTAATGCAGCCCTTGGGTGACAGCTATAGCTTTTTGGTGATTATTTTGCCTCCGGGCGCATTTCTGGTCACCGGGTTTTTGATCGCAATCAAAAATGCCATTGATGCCGCCAACAAGCGCCGAGCAGATGCCAAAAAAGATGCCCCAGTAAAAGGAGCTAAACGCATCAGAACCACAGGGCATATCAGTTAGAAATTAATCAGCTATAGCAGTGTCAAAAAGCATGGAAGAAAAAAGGACGTTGTAGACTATGCACAAAACTGGCGCCCAGCTAGTGCGCTATGCACTGGAACAACTCAGCATCAAAAATACCTTTGGCATTGTCGGCCTGCACAATCGCGAGCTCTATAATGAGCTTAATGAGTCCGGCTCCATTACCCCCCACCTGGTCAATCAAGAACTCAGCGCCGCCTTTATGGCCGACGCCATCAGCCGCACCTCCTCCCCAGGGGAAATCGGCGCCATACTTATCACCGCCGACGCCATCATCAGCCAGGGCATAGCCGAAGCATTTATCTCAGGCATACCATTATTGATTATTGCCGGAGGCCCACTGGCTAACACCCCAACCAACGGCATAGACCAGCAGCAACTGTTGCAGCCGGTGACCAAAGCCTGTTTTAAAATCACCCAGCTCGAAGATGTTGTCAGCACCATTTTTGAAGCCCAACAAATTGCCATCAGCGATAAACCCGGCCCAGTATTTGTCGAAATACCCATAGATGTACAGCTGCATACGGAAGATCTGGACAAGCCATTGCCAGTGCATCTGTCAGCCGCTAACCAAGCAGAACTCGACCAGCAACAAATTGATGCCACAGCCCGGCGCTTGTTAAATGCACAGAGCCCCAGCCTGCTATTGGGCTGGGACGCAGTCCAGGCCCGCACCGACCTTGCCGCTCTGGCAGAGCTGCTAGCCGCCCCGGTTTGCACCAACCTCGAAGGCAATAGCGCCTTCCCCGCCGACCATATTTTGCACGCTGGATTGCTGTTTAACCCCAGCGCCCAGAGAGTACTCAAAGACTGCGACTGCCTGCTGACCATAGGTATCAAGAACAGTGATCTGGAAGTGGCACCAGAACAGATTATTGAACTGCAGCCCCAGGCCATTCCAGCAATGGTATATAAGCTCAAAGAGCTGAAAGCGCAGCAACCACAAACCGACCCCAAACCAACCAAACAGATCAGCAGAGACAAAGCCGACCTAAAAGAAGACTGGCTCAAACACAACAGCAAAGGCCGAGTAAACCCCGCCGTTTTTTTTGACGCCTTGAGCGCCGCGCTCGACCAAGACGCCATCATAGTCACCGGCCACGGCACCCATCGCGCCCTGGCAGCAGAACTGCTGCCCATCAATGGCCAACGCATGTTTATTAGCCCCACCAGCTTTAATGCAATGGGCTACTGCGTGCCCGCCGTCAATGCCATTAAACTGGCCAAACCAGACCGGCAGGTGGTGGGCATAGTGGGCGATGGCGCCATGGTTATCAATGGCATGGAAGCACTGACCGCAGTGCGGGAAAAACTGGGGACTGTGTATTGCCTGTTTAATAACAGCGAACGCAACAGCGCCAAAAACCTCGGCCATATTAACTGGGGATCCTTTGCCGATGCTCTTGAATGTGGGTACTTCCCCATCACCAATAACAAAGGCATCGACATCATAGTGCGCCGGGCACTGGAAACTGCTGCCCAGGGGCAGCCAGTGATATTGGATATCTGCATCGACTACAGCCGCAAAAGCTTCTATGGCCAACAGCAAGAAAAAGCCCAGCTGGCACAACTGCCAGGCAGAGATAAGCTGGGCATTGTAAAACGGGCAATAGTGCGCAAAATAATGGGCGCAAGATCAAGCTAAGATCTGCTAGTAAGACTCCAAGTCCTTAGCGAACAGCATCTCAATATTGCGAAACGCCTTAAACTCCAAATGATTATTGCTCGGGTCGCGCACAAATAAAGTTGCCTGCTCCCCCTCCCGCCCCGCAAAGCGAATATAAGGCTCAATCACAAACTCAATACCATTGGCCTTCATCATCTCCACCGCCTGCTCATACTGCTGCCATTCCATAATCACACCAAAGTGAGAGGCCGGCACCGCATGACCATCCACAGCATTGGTAGCCGCAGATGGGTGATCTTCAGGGGCCACTAAATGAGCCACCAGCTGGTGCCCAAAGAAATCAAAGTCGATCCAGCGATCGGATTCCCGGCCCGTGGGGCACCCGAGAATGCCAGTGTAAAAACCGCGGGCAGCTTCCAGGTCAGTGACTGGAAAGGCAAGGTGGAAACGGGGGTACATGGGATTGCTCATGGCAGCTAGTATATTGAAACGTTAGGGAAAAGTATCGCAGGTAATTTTTACCAAGCAACGCCTTTTCCTTAAGGTCTTCAGCTGCGCTCAACATGCCCAGCTCAGCGCTTTGGGTACAAGTTGGTGTATTGGGAGGCGAGATGACAGGAGGACTCAAACCTCCGGGCAAATCACCAGGGCAAACTATCCAAATCTACATTACCGCCAGTCAAAATAATCGCCACCCGCTTACCTTGAAACTGCTCGGGCTGATCCATTATCGCCGCGAGAGGCACGGCGCAGGAAGGTTCCACAATGACTTTAAGTCGCGTCCAGATCAGACGCATGGCTTCGACTATGCGCTCTTCGGAGCAG
>Ga0209405_1000422_pt1 | contig 35339 bp, 27 predicted proteins | sample COGITO_mtgs_1105_6_FD_184803 | JGI IMG/M metagenome (GOLD analysis project Ga0209405, IMG submission 184803) | Pelagic marine microbial communities from North Sea - COGITO_mtgs_110516 (SPAdes) (version 2) | ecosystem: Environmental > Aquatic > Marine > Epipelagic ...
CGTGATAGGTGGCGACGCCATCGTATTGCACGTCTTCCGGCTGATACTGCATTACGTCACTCAGAAAACTCAGGATTTCCCACGTTTTGGCCGACAGCGCTGTTTGCCGTTCCGCCAATGGATCGTCAGCCCCGAAAACGTCGCTGTAATGCGTTCGGATCATGCTGGCGCAAGATCCGGAGGGCACAACGACATAATCGAACTGTTCGAAGTTTTCGATGATCTGTTTCGCGATGGCACGGGTCGTTGCATCATCACCGCTGTTGAACGCAGGTTGCCCGCAACATGTCTGAGCCTCGGGCACATATACATCGCATCCCGCCGCCTCGAGCAATTTGAGGCTGGCAAACCCGATGTTGGGCCTCATGGCATCCACAAGGCACGTTACAAACAGCCCGACTTTTGGTTTTTGCACCCCTGCGTCCGTCATTGTCCAACTGCCTCTTTGTTGATGCGCGCCGCGCGCAGGCGTTCAAAATCGTCCCCCGCATGATAGCTGGAGCGCGTCAGAGGGGAAGCTGAAACCATAAGGAACCCCTTGCTGAACGCCGTGCGTTCGTAGGATGCAAATTCTTCGGGCGTCACAAAACGGGCGACGCCATGGTGTTTCGGCGTTGGCTGCAAATACTGGCCGATGGTCAGGAAATCGATGTCCGCCGCGCGCATGTCATCCATCACCTGATGCACGGCGACCCGTTCCTCGCCCAGACCTGCCATCATGCCCGATTTTGTGAAAATAGAGCTGTCAAGTTCCTTGACCCTTTGCAGCAGCCGCAGCGAATGGAAATACCGCGCGCCTGGCCGGACCTGCGGGTACAGTCCGGGCACGGTTTCGAGGTTATGATTGAACACGTCAGGTCGCGCCGCCACCACGGTTTCCAGCGCGCTTGCATCGCACTTGAGGAAGTCGGGCGTCAGAATTTCGATCGTCGTTTTGGGGCTGCGATGACGCACGGCACGAATGGTCTGGGCAAAGTGGTCCGCCCCGCCGTCTGCCAGATCGTCGCGATCAACGGACGTGATCACCACGTGGTTCAGGCCCAGTTTTTCAACTGCATGTGCCACCCGACCCGGTTCAAACGCGTCCAGCGTTTCAGGCCGCCCGGTTGCTATGTTGCAGAACGTGCACCCGCGCGTGCAAATGTCGCCCATGATCATCATGGTTGCGTGCCCTTGCGACCAGCATTCGCCTGCATTTGGGCATCCTGCCTCTTCGCAGACCGTGACAAGGTTGTTGTCCCGCATGATCTTTTTCGTGTCGCTATACGCTTTGCCGGTTGGGGCCTTTACGCGAATCCAGCTAGGTTTGGCGGGCTGCGCATTGTCTGGCCTATGCGCCTTTTCCGGGTGACGCTGATCTGGGATTTTCAGGTTGCGCATTGGGTCGTCCTATTTGTTTTGTTCCGTCGGCGATGTCACGCGCCTGGCTGTCTTTGCTGTCACTCGATCATGGGCAGGAGTTTATCGATGCTTGCCTTGGCATCGCCGTAGAACATGCGTGTGTTGTCCTTGAAGAACAGCGGGTTTTCGATGCCCGAGTATCCTGTGCCCTGCCCCCGTTTGCTGACGAACACCTGTTTGGCTTTCCAGCACTCCAGCACCGGCATGCCGGCGATGGGTGAGTTGGGGTCGTCTTGGGCGGCCGGGTTCACGATGTCGTTCGAGCCGATCACGATGGCCACGTCCGTGGACGGGAAGTCGTCGTTGATCTCGTCCATTTCCAGCACGATGTCATAGGGCACCTTGGCCTCGGCCAAGAGCACGTTCATGTGCCCCGGCAGACGCCCCGCAACCGGGTGGATCGCAAAGCGCACTATCTTGCCCGCAGCCCGCAATTTGCGCGTCAGTTCGGCCACGCCTTGCTGTGCCTGCGCCACCGCCATGCCGTAGCCGGGGATGATCACGATGCTGTCGGCTTCATTCAGGGCCGTGGCCACGCCATCCGCCTCGATCGCGATCTGTTCGCCCTCAACGGCCATCTGCTCGCCTGCGGGGCCGCCAAAGCCGCCCAGGATCACGCTCACGAACGACCGGTTCATCGCCTTGCACATGATGTAGGACAGGATCGCCCCGCTTGATCCGACCAGCGCGCCGACCACGATCAACAGATCGTTGCCAAGGCTGAAGCCGATCGCCGCCGCCGCCCAACCGGAATAGCTGTTCAGCATCGACACCACGACAGGCATGTCCGCGCCGCCAATACCCATGATCAGGTGATAGCCGATGAACAGACCCGCCAGCGTCAGCAGCACCAGCGCCCAAGACCCGCTGCCACCAAGGTAAAGGATCAGCAGCAGCACCGAAAGCGCTGCAGCGCCCGCGTTCAGAAAGTGCCCGCCGGGCAGCTTCTTGGCGCTTGTGTCGATCTCAAACGGCAGTTTGGACGAACCGCCCGCCAGCTTGGCATAGGCAATGACAGAGCCCGTGAACGTCACGGCACCAATCCAGATGCCCAGCACCAGTTCGACCCGCAGAATGCCGATCTCGACCGATGATTTCTTGGCGATCAGCTGACCGAACGCGGACAGGCCCTCGTAGATCTCTTTTGGCAGGCCAATGGCGGTCACGCCATTTTCGCCCACGGCCCCCATCACAAGGCCCTCGGCCTGATAAATGCCCTCGATATAGTTGATCATCAGATCCGCGTTGAACCCGACAAAAACCGCCGCCAGACCCACAAGGCTGTGCATGATGGCCACAAGTTCGGGCATCTGCGTCATCTCGACCTTGGTGGCCAGCTGATAGCCCACGGCAGCGCCGCCCGCGATCAGCACAAGCGAGGCAACCCACAGGCCCGATCCCGGCCCCACAAGCGTCGCCAGCACGGCGATCCCCATGCCCGCAATGCCGTACCACACGGCCCGCTTCGCGCTTTCCTGCCCCGAAAGGCCGCCCAGCGATAAAATGAATAGAATGGCTGCGACCACATAGGCCGCGATGGTGAATGCGTTTTCCATATTCCCTGCCCCGTCTTAAGATTTCTGGAACATGGCGAGCATGCGCCGTGTCACGAGGAAGCCGCCGAAGATGTTGACGGAGGCCATGAAGATCCCCAAAGCGCCCAGCAATGTGATCAGCAGGCTCGAGGATCCAACCTGGATCAAAGCGCCCAGAATGATGATCGAGGAAATCGCGTTGGTCACCGCCATCAGCGGCGTATGCAAGCTGTGGGCCACGTTCCAGATCACCTGGAAGCCGATGAACACGCTCAGCACAAACACGATAAAGTGCTGCATGAAGCTGGCAGGCATCCCCGGGATCAGCCCGACACCCAGCACCAAGGCCCCGCCCACCCCCAACAGGGTGATCTGACTGCGGGTCTGCGCCTTGAACGCGGCCGTCTCTGCGGCGCGCTTTTCTGCGTGGGTAAGTTCCTTGACGGCCGGCTTTTTCGGCGCGGCGGCAATGGCAGCCACCTTGGGGGGCGGCGGCGGAAAGGTCACCTCAGAGCCATGCGCAATCGTCGCGCCCCGGATCACGTCGTCTTCCATGTTGTGATGGATCACGCCGTCTTTTTCCGGCGTCAGATCGGTCATCAAATGGCGGATGTTGGTCGCATAAAGCGTCGAGGCCTGCGTCGCCATCCGGCTCGGGAAATCGGTGTAGCCGATGATCGTCACACCGTTCTCGGTCACGATCTTTTCGTCCATCACGGTCAGCTTGCAGTTGCCGCCCTTTTCCGCCGCCAGATCGACAATCACCGATCCCGGCTTCATCGCGGCAACCATATCCTCGGTCCACAGCTCAGGCGCTTCGCGGTTGGGGATCAGGGCCGTGGTGATGACAATGTCAATCTCGGGGGCCAGTTCGCGGAACTTGGCCAACTGGGCCTCCCGGAACTCAGGGCTCGACACAGACGCATACCCGCCCGACGTCGCGCCGTCTTTCTGTTCTTCTTCAAAATCGAGGTACACAAATTCCGCACCCATCGACTCAACCTGCTCGGCCACTTCGGGGCGCACGTCAAACGCATAGGTGATCGCACCCAGGCTGGTGGATGTCCCGATCGCGGCCAGACCGGCAACGCCCGCCCCCACAACCAGCACCTTGGCCGGGGGCACCTTGCCCGCCGCCGTAATCTGACCCGTAAAGAAACGGCCAAAGTTATTGCCCGCCTCGATCACCGCACGGTAGCCCGCAATGTTCGCCATCGAACTCAGCGCGTCCATCTTCTGGGCGCGGCTGATCCGCGGGATCATCTCCATCGCGATGACCGTCGCACCCTTCTTGGCCGCCTGCACCATCTTGGCCTCGTCCGCCACAGGGCTAAAGAACGACACCAACGTCTGGCCCTCGCGCAGACGCTTCATCTCGGACTCATCCGGCGCGCGCACCTTGGCAACAACATCCGCAGCCTTCCACAACGCCGCAGCCGTCTTTAAAACACCAACACCAACAGCCTCATACGACGCATCCGAAAAACCAGCCGCAACACCAGCACCAGACTCAATCACACACTCATGACCAAGCTTGTGCAACGCAACCGCACTCTCAGGCGTCATGCCAACACGACGCTCCCCAATAAACGTTTCCTTCGGTGTTCCGATCTTCATGTTTCTTCTCCGGGTGCCGTCTGGCACGTAAATCTGGCACGCAAATGTCGTGCAACGGCCGTTTCGACATATGCCGAAACGGCCATCTGGTTAGCCTTTTGGCTTGAGGTCTTTCATTGCTTGATCAACTTGGCCTTTGACGGCCTCATAGGCTTGGGAATTGGCGACCTGCGCCGCGTCCGTCAGGTCCGCCATGATTTCAAAAGCGCGTTTGACGGCTGATTGGTAAGCTTCGGCCGCATCTGGCGTCCCGCCTGATTTCAACTGTTCTGCCGCCTCTGCGGTGACGTCGCGAAATATCTGGGTCTGCTTGTCGATCAGATCACGATACGAGGCCGCCGCCGCCTCGTTCGATTTGACCATCGCCTCAAACTGGGTCTTGGCCTTGTCCATCGCGTCCTTTGGATCGAAATCGCCCATTGGGACGCCAAAGTTCTGCATCATTGTCTTGGGATCGAACATCTTTGCGACGTTTTCAGGATCAAACATTTTCATGAAGTCTGAAAAATCGCCCGGTGTCTTGGAGTTTGTCATATCGGAAGTCCCATATTTGGGATGTGGCCCGGCACAGGATCGCGCCGGGCAGACACATCATTTGCGTTTCTTGGGTGGCATCAGGTCCGTGATCGTACCCTCAAACATCTCGGCGGCAAAATTTACCGTTTCGGACAGGGTCGGGTGTGGGTGGATCGTATGGCCAAGGTCGACTGCATCCGCGCCCATTTCAATGGCGAGCGCCACTTCGGCGATCAGATCACCCGCGTTGGTCCCAACAATAGCCGCCCCGATCACGCGATCATCCGCGGGATCAAAAATGACCTTTGTCAGACCTTCGGAGCGTCCATTGGCCAGTGCCCGGCCAGACGCTGCCCATGGGAATACGCCCTTGCCGATCTTGAGCCCCTTTGCCTTGGCTTCGGTTTCGGTGACGCCGACCCAGGCCACTTCGGGGTCTGTGTAGGCGACCGATGGAATGACCGTGGCATCAAATGCACGTTTGTGACCCGAGGCGACTTCGGCGGCCACTTTGCCCTCATGCACGGCCTTGTGGGCGAGCATGGGTTGGCCGACGAGGTCGCCAATGGCGAAGATGTGCGGCACGCCTGTGCGTTGCTGGTTGTCCACCGCGACAAAACCACGTTCATCGACAGCAACCCCCGCCGCTTCGGCGTTGATCAGCTTGCCGTTGGGCTTGCGGCCTACGGCCACGAGAACCTTGTCGAACGTGTCTGTCGTGACCTCGCCATTTGCATCCTCAAACGTGACCTTCAGCCCCTTTTTCTGAGCTTCCATCGCAGTGACTTTGGTCTTGAGCAGGATGTTTTCGTAGCGTTTGGCGATCCGTGTGTGCAGCGGTTTCACCATGTCCTTGTCCGCACCCGGCATCAGTTGATCCATGAATTCAACGACTGTGATCCTGGACCCCAGCGCATCATAGACGCAGGCCATTTCCAGACCGATGATACCGCCACCAAGAACAAGCATACGCTTGGGTATGTCAGCTAATTCCAGCGCCCCGGTGCTGTCCAGAACACGCGGATCATCATGGGGCAGGAAGGGCAGTTCGACAGGTTCGGAGCCTGCTGCAATGATGCACTGATCAAAGCTGACAGTCTTGGTGCCCTCATCCGAGGTCACCTCGATCATGTTGGGCCCGGTGAATTTACCCGTGCCGCGCACGGTTTCCACCTTGCGCCCCTTTGCCAGCCCGGTCAGCCCGCCTGTCAACTGACCGACAACGCCGTCTTTGAAGCTGCGCAGCTCGTCCAGATTGATCTTTGGTTTGCCAAAGCTGACGCCGTGGGTCGCCATTTCTTCGGCTTCGGTGATGACCTTGGCCACGTGAAGCAGGGCCTTGGAGGGGATACACCCCACGTTCAGACAGACGCCACCCAGTGTCGGATTGCGTTCGATCAGAACGACTTTCTTGCCCAAGTCGGCCGCGCGAAATGCAGCCGTGTAACCGCCGGGGCCAGAACCCAGAACGACAACTTCGCCGTGGATATCGCCGGTCCCAGTGGCCGTGCCACTGGCTGCAACTGCCGTTGGTGTGGCAACCGCAGCAGGCGCTGGTGCGGGCGCTGCAGGCGTTTCGCGCGCATCAGCCGTTTCCAAAACCAGGATCACGGACCCTTCGGAGACTTTGTCCCCTTCGGCCACTTTTATTTCTTTGACGACGCCAGCGGCGGGCGAAGGCACTTCCATCGTCGCCTTGTCGCTTTCCAGTTCAACCAGCGGATCTTCTTCGGCGACTGCATCGCCGACGCTGACCAGAATGCCGATCACCGGGACTTCGTCGAAATCACCAATATCAGGAACTTTGATGTCCATAGTCACAGCCCCCCTTACAACATCAGCCGGCGTACATCGCCGAGCAGGTGTTTCAGGGATGCGTTGAACCGCGCGCCCAGCGCACCGTCGATCGCGCGATGATCAAAGGACAGGCTGAGCGGTTGCATCAGGCGTGGTTCGAATTCTTCACCGTTCCAAACCGGTTGGATTTTCGCGCGGGTCAGACCCAGAATGGCAACTTCGGGGGCATTAACGATCGGAGTGAACCCTGTGCCACCGATACCGCCAAGCGACGAAATGGTGAAGGTTGCGCCCTGCATGTCCGCGCCTTTCAATTTGCCCTCACGTGCAGCAAGCGACAGCGTGCCCAGTTCTTTGGAAATCTCGATGATCCCTTTGCGATCTACGTCCTTGATCACCGGAACCATCAGGCCCTGCGGCGTATCGGCTGCAAAGCCTATGTTGTAAAAGTTCTTTTTGATCAGCTTGTCGCCGTCTGGATGGATCGAGGAATTTACCTCCCAATGATCCTTGAGCGCGGAGACACAAGCCTTGATCATAAAGCTGAGAAGCGTGACCCGGTAACCTTGCTCTTTGGCGGCGGTATCGAGTTCCTTGCGGTACTTATCAAGGTCGGTGATGTCTGCCTCTTCGTCCACGGTGACGTGAGGAATGTTCAGCCACGCGCGGTGCAGCGCGGGACCTGACAGTTTCTTGATGCGGGGCATTTCCACATCTTCGATTGGACCGAATTTCGAGAAATCGACAACAGGCATTGGCGGGATGCCCATGCCACCGGATGCACCACTTGCCGCCGCAGATACAGTCGATGCCTTCAGCATTGCCGTGACGTCCTCGCGCAGGATGCGACCCTTGCGACCCGTGCCGTTGACCTTTGCCAGATCAATGTCGAGTTGGCGGGCAAAGGCGCGGATAGATGGCGAGGCGTGCGCCTTGCCGAACCCTGCGTCCGTCACAGTCGCCGGGGCCGCGGCGGGGGCTGGAGCAGCGGGCGCGTCGCCTGCACCTGCGGCTTCAAGGATCAGAACCAGTGATCCTTCGGACACTTTGTCGCCTTCGGACACTTTGATCTCGATGACCTTGCCGGCGGCGGGCGATGGGACTTCCATCGTCGCCTTGTCACTCTCAAGTTCGACCAGCGGATCTTCTTCTGCGATCACGTCACCGACGCTGACCAAAATTCCGATGACGGGAACTTCGTCGAAATCACCGATGTCGGGCACTTTTACTTCGATAGTCATAGTTTTGTCTCCTCGTGACCGCGCTTAAACCAACCGCGGGTTCGGCTTTTCGCCGTCAATTTCGTATTTTTCCAAGGCTTTGCTCAGCTGTGCTTTGGTGATCGCACCTTCGCGGTACAGATCGACCATGGCGGCGGCTGCAATGTGATTGGCGTCCACTTCAAAGAACCGGCGCAGATTCACCCGGCTGTCCGAGCGTCCGTATCCGTCCGTGCCCGAAACGGTGAACCGTTGTGGAACGAAGCCGCGGATTTGTTCGCCAAAGTTCTTCATGTAATCAGTGGCGCAGATCACAGGGCCTGTGGCTTTGGACAGCTGTTGGGTGACGAAAGGCACGCGTTCATCCGCCAGCGGGTTCAGCCTGTTTTCGCGTTCCGCATCCTGCCCATCACGCGCCAGTTCATTCAGCGAGGTGGCTGACCAGATATCGGCGGTAACCCCAAAGTCTTCCTTCAGCATCTCGGCCGCTTTTATTGCCTGGATCAGGATCGTACCTGACCCCATCAGATTGACGTGCTTTTTGCCCGGCTTCTTGACTTCGCTCAGACGGTAAAGGCCTTTGATGATGTCCTGCTCTACGCCCATGGGCATATCGGGATGCTGATAGTTTTCGTTCATCAGCGTCAGGTAGAAATAGACATCTTCCTGATCGACATACATCCGCTGCATCCCGTGATGCACCAGCACAGCAACTTCGAAGCTAAAGGTGGGATCATAGGTGATGCAGTTCGGGATCGTGCTGGCCAGAATGTGGCTGTGCCCATCTTCGTGCTGCAATCCCTCGCCATTCAGTGTCGTACGTCCGGCCGTGCCGCCCAGCATGAAACCGCGTGCACGACTGTCGCCAGCGGCCCAGGCAAGGTCACCGATACGTTGGAACCCGAACATCGAATAGTAGATGAAAAACGGGATCATCTGGACGCCGTGATTGGAATACGAGGTCGCCGCCGCAATCCAATCCGCCATGGCACCCGCTTCGTTGATGCCTTCTTGCAGAACTTGGCCGTCGACCTTTTCCTTGTAGAACATCATCTGGTCGGCATCTTCGGGGGTATAGTTCTGACCCTTGGGATTATAAATTCCGACCGAGCGGAACAGCCCTTCCATTCCGAAGGTCCGGCTTTCGTCAGGGACGATCGGCACGACGTTCTTGCCGACGTTCTTGTCACGCAAAAGTGTCGTCAGGATGCGCACAAAGGCCATGGTGGTCGAAATCTCGCGATCACCGGTGCCTTTCAGCTGTCCCTCGAACGCGCTGAGTGCGGGAATTTGCAACGCATCGACCTTGTGGTGCCGGATCGGGAACGCCCCACCCAGCTCCTTGCGGCGCTCCATCAAATAGGCCTTTTGCGCATTGTTCAGGGCGACAAACGGAGCCTTTGGCAGGTCTTTTTCGCTGACCGGAATGTCAAACCGATCCCGGAAGGCGCGCAGCTGGTCTTCGGCCAGTTTCTTTTGTTGGTGGGTCGTGTTCTGGCCTTCGCCAGCGGTGCCCATGCCGTAGCCTTTGACAGTCTTGATCAGCAGGCAAGTTGGCTGGTCCTTGGTGTCGGATGCACGTTTGAACACAGTATACACTTTTTCCGGATCGTGCCCGCCGCGGCGCAGTGCCCAGATTTGTTCGTCTGTCCAGTCTTCGACCAAGGCAGCCGTTTCGGGGTATTTGCCAAAGAAATGCTTGCGGATGAATGCGCCATCTTTGGATTTGAAGGTCTGATAATCGCCGTCCAGCGTTTCATCCATCAACTGCCTCAGGCGACCAGAGGCGTCTTTTTCCAGCAGGTCATCCCAGCCCTTGCCCCAGAGCAGTTTGATGACATTCCATCCAGCACCACGAAAGTCGCCTTCGAGTTCCTGAACGATCTTGTGGTTACCCCGTACGGGTCCGTCTAGACGCTGCAGGTTGCAGTTAATGACAAAGATAAGGTTGTCCAGACCTTCGCGGGCAGCAAGGTCGATGGCCCCCCGGCTTTCGGGTTCGTCCATCTCGCCGTCGCCAAGGAAACACCATACTTTGCGGTCAGCCATATCGATGTGGCCCCGGTTGTGCATGTATTTCATGAACCGCGCCTGATAGATCGCCATAAGCGGGCCCAGACCCATCGAAACAGTCGGGAACTGCCAGTAATCCGGCATCAGCCACGGGTGAGGATAGGAACTCAGGCCCTTGCCACTCACTTCGCTGCGGAAATTTTCCAACTCTTCTTCGGTGATGCGCCCTTCCATGAAGGAACGTGCATAGATGCCGGGGATCACGTGGCCCTGAAAGAACACCAGATCGCCACCGTGGATCGCGGATTTGGACCGCCAGAAGTGGTTCAAACCGATGTCATACATCACCGCCGACGAGGCGAACGAGGCGATGTGGCCGCCGTATTCGCTGCTGACCTTGTTGCGGCGCACAACTGTGGCCATGGCATTCCAACGGTTGATGGTGCGGATGCGCCATTCCATTTCCAGATCACCAGGAAACGCTTCCTGATCGTCGGCTGGAATTGAGTTCTGATAGGGTGTCGTGGCCGAAAACGGCAGGGTCGCCCCAGCGGCGCGCGCCTGTTGCACAGCCTTGTCCAAAAGGTAATGAGCCCGATTGGCTCCATCCTTTTCGATGACGTCAGCAATGGCTTCCTGCCACTCCTGACTTTCGATGGGGTCGATATCATTGAACGGTGTCGTCATGATCTATTCCTCAGACAAAAAACTGTGCGCCATTGGCAGAAATGGTGGAGCCGTTGATAAACCCGGCGTCATCAGCGACTAGAAATTTCACCGCGCGGGCGATCTCTTCGGGTTCGCCCAGACGACCGCCGGGGATTTGCGCGATGATGGTTTCGCGTACCTTTTCAGGTACAGCCATCACCATGTCGGTCCCGATATAACCGGGGCAGATTGCGTTGGCTGTGATGCCTGCGCGCGCACCTTCTTGGGCGAGGGATTTGACGATGCCCAGATCGCCCGCCTTGGTCGCGGCATAGTTCACTTGAGCGAACTGGCCTTTCTGGCCGTTGATCGACGAAATCACAACGATCCGGCCGAACTTGCGTTCACGCATACCGGGCCAGATCGGGTGGACCGTGTTGAACACACCGGTCAGGTTCGTGTCGATCACTTGATGCCATTGTTCGGGGGTCATTTTGTGGAACGGCGCATCACGGGTGATGCCCGCATTGGCGACAACGATGTCGATGGGGCCAAGATCGGCCTCGACCTGTGCGATGCCAGCGGCCGATTCGTCATAGTCGGCGACGTTCCATTTGTAGGTTTTGATGCCGGTTTCATCCGTGAACTTGGCCGCAGCCTCGTCGTTGCCTGCATAGGTCGCGGCGACGGAATAGCCTGCGTCCTTGAGGGCTTTGGAAATGGCGGCACCGATTCCTCGGCTGCCTCCGGTGACTAGGGCTGTGCGGGACATGTGGGGTTCTCCTCCGGGTTAGTGTCGTGTTTGTTTCACGTAAAATAGGCCTGCGCGCAACATTATTACGTGCAGGCCCGAATTACGTTCGTCATTTTGGGTTTAGGCGGCACTCTTTGGCCCCGCCTTGATCTGGATCAGTCGCGCGCGAGGCACATGGCAACGCCCATGCCGCCGCCGATGCAAAGTGTTGCGAGCCCTTTTTTTGCGTCGCGGCGTACCATTTCGAACAGCAGGGTGTTTAGAATGCGCGCGCCGGATGCGCCAATTGGGTGGCCGATGGCGATCGCACCGCCGTTTACGTTTACGATCGCTGGATCCCAGCCCATGTCCTTGTTCACGGCACAGGCTTGAGCGGCGAAGGCCTCGTTCGCTTCGACCAAGTCGAGGTCTTCGGCTTTCCAGCCGGCTTTTTCCAGTGCCTTGCGGGACGCATAGATCGGGCCGACGCCCATGATGGATGGGTCAAGGCCGACGGTGGCGTAGCTGGCGATGCGTGCCATGGGTTCGATTCCGCGTTTTTCCGCGTTTTCGGCTGTCATCATCAGCGCTGCGGCGGCCCCGTCGTTCAGGCCGCTTGCGTTGGCGGCTGTGACTGAACCGTCCTTGGTGAAGGCGGGGCGCAGTTTTGCCATCGCGTCCATCGTTGCGCCGTGGCGGATGTATTCGTCGGCATCGACAATGATGTCGCCCTTGCGGGTTTTTACTGTGAAGGGGGTGATTTCGTCAGCGAATTTCCCGGCCTTTTGCGCGGCTTCAGCCTTGTTTTGGCTGGCGACGGCGAACGTATCCTGCATGTCGCGGGTGATTTGCCATTGGTCGGCCACGTTTTCGGCGGTTTGTCCCATGTGATAGCCGTTGAAGGCATCCCACAGACCGTCGCGAATCATCGTGTCGATATATTTCATGTCCCCCATTTTGTGCCCGGCGCGCAGATGTGCGGCGTGGGGCGACAGTGTCATGTTTTCCTGACCGCCACCGATGACGATATCAGCGTCACCCAGTTGGATGTGTTGCGCGGCCAATGCCACGGCGCGCAGACCGGAGCCGCAAACCTGGTTGATGGACCATGCCGCTGATTCGGTTGGCAGGCCCGCGTTGATGTGCGCCTGACGGGCCGGGTTTTGCCCTTGGGCCGCAGTCAGCACCTGACCCAGAATGGTTTCGGACACTTCGGATTTGTCCACGCCAGCGCGCGACACCACGGCGTCAAGGACGGTGGCCCCCAGATCATGTGCGGGCGTGTTGGCAAAAGAGCCACCAAAGCTGCCCACGGCGGTGCGGGCAGCAGATGCGATGACGATGTTGGTCATTGGGTCGATCCTTGTTCAGGTTGCTATGCGCTGCCTGTCGTCCACCGTGGGTCAGACCCGCGGCGTGATTTCCAGACTGCGCTGTGTCGACCGTGGAATACCGGAAATTTGTGTCAGTCGCAAACCAACATACAGGGTCAGGCCCGTGCGCTTGTGCGCTGCGCTTTTTTCCGCTCGCTGAACAGCCAGCTTGGGCGCACCTGTGGCGGGGAAAAGTAGTACCCTTGCATGCAATCAACCCCCAGATCGCACAGTACTGCAACATCTTGCGCCCGTTCGACCCCTTCGGCCACGACCAGCATGTCAAAGTGTCGCCCGATCTGAGCCATGGCCCGCGTCAGCACCTGCATGTCTGCATCATCTGCGATGCCGTGGCAGAATTGTGCGTCGATTTTCAGGATGTCGAAAAAGAAATCCTTTAGGTAACGCAGCGCGGTATAACCTGATCCGAAGTCGTCCAGTGCAAAACATACGCCCCGCCCGCTCAGCCGATCCATGAAATCCACTACCAGTTCGGGTTGATCCATCGCCGAGCTTTCGGTGATTTCAAGGATCAACCGCTCGCCGATGGTAGTGTCCTTTTTCAGCCATCGGTTCAGCGTTTGCATCCACCGTTGGTACCCGATGGAGCGCGCCGACATGTTGATCGACAGCCGCATTGACGGGTTTTCATGCAGTGTTCGCATGCCCATGTGCAGGGCGACGCAATCAATTTCGCGCCCCAGTTCCGCCCGTTCGACCACGGGCATGAAATCCTTGGCCGGGATGATCCGCCCGGTGTCGTCGATAACCCGGATCAGCCCCTCGTAAAACCCGACCCGACTGTGTTCACCGGCCACCACGACGGGCTGAAATGCCAGCAGGGTCTGGTTGTGTTTGACGGCGTCCGCCACCATCGAAAGTGTATTGCGATCCCGGTTGCTGACGGCGGCGTCCAGCGGGCTGGTCGCCCCGAGGGTCAGGTCGATGGGTCGGAATTTCGCCATGGCGCGTGCGCCCCCTGCTGTTGTCATTTGCTGTGGTCACTCTGCCCTTGGGGATGTAAAAACTGTCTTAATGTTTGCATTTTGTTCTAATTTTATGCGGTAACCAAGGCGGGGTCACGATGAACGATCGATGTGGCTGGGTGGGGCTGGAGCCCATCTATGTGGAGTATCACGACACCGAGTGGGGCGTGCCGGAATATGATGCGCGCACGCTGTGGGAAAAGCTGATCCTTGATGGGTTTCAGGCCGGCCTGAGCTGGATCACCATTTTGAAAAAGCGTGATAATTTTCGCGCCGCTTTTGCCGGGTTCGACCCAGAGATAATTGCTGAGTGGGGCGAGGCGGATGTGCAGCGTTTGTTGGGGGACGCGGGCATCATTCGCCATCGTGGCAAGATCGAGGCCACGATCACCAATGCCCGCGCGTATCTTGAGTTGAACGCCACCGAAGGGTTTGATCACTTTCTGTGGAAATATGTAGACGGTGTGCCGCTGCAAAACCGGTTTGCCACGCAGGCCGATGTGCCGCCGTCCACCCCAATGTCGTTGCAGGCGTCCAAAGACCTCAAGGCGCGCGGGTTCAAGTTTTGCGGCCCCACCATTGTCTATGCATTCATGGAGGCGACGGGGCTGGTCAACGACCATATCATAACCTGTCATCGTCACGGCGAATGTGCTGCGATGGCGCAGGAGGCCAAGGGGCGTTGACTCTGTCCTCATCGACCGTATAAGCGCTGCTTCATTGGTGTTGGTGGACCTCGCAAGAGGTTTCCTGTCGGTCCGGCAAAATCCGGGCAGAGGACAACGCCCTTCACGCGATCATCATCCCGAAAAGTGGATACCGGTTTTCGGACAAGGTGATGACGCACTAATTGATGAAGGAGATCAGCCGTGACAAAACGCACGTCTGCCAAGTACAAACTAGACCGCCGTATGGGCGAAAACATCTGGGGTCGCGCCAAATCCCCGGTCAACCGTCGTGAATATGGCCCCGGCCAGCACGGTCAGCGCCGCAAGGGCAAACTGTCCGATTTCGGCATCCAGCTGCGCGCCAAGCAGAAGCTGAAAGGCTACTACGGCGACCTGACCGAAAAGCAGTTCCGCCGCATCTATGCCGAAGCTGAGCGTGTCAAAGGCGACACAGGTGAAAACTTGATCGGTTTGCTGGAGCGTCGCCTGGACGCCGTTGTTTACCGCGCCAAGTTCGTGCCGACAGTGTTCGCCGCCCGTCAGTTCGTCAACCACGGCCACGTCCGTGTGAACGGCAAAAAGGTCAACATCCCGTCCTACCGCGTCAAAGAAGGCGACGTGATCGAAGTGCGTGATCGTTCCAAGCAGATGGCCGCCATTCTGGAAGCCACACAACTGCCAGAGCGTGACGTTCCCGATTACATGGACGTCGATCACTCCAAGCTGGTTGCCACATTCGTGCGCACCCCCACGCTGGGCGATGTACCATACCCTGTCATGATGGAACCAAACCTCGTGGTCGAATTCTACGCTAAAAACTAAGGTTTTTGCCTTTGGCGGGCCTGTTTGGCTTGTATCTGAAATTATGTGGCCGTCCCTTTGGGGCGGCCATTTTCGTTGAAAAACGGCCCAATTGCGCCGTTTTCCCCACAAAGGTAAGGAATACCTTGCTGGATTTTTGACCAGTCTTTGTTAGTCTTGTTCCCGTTCATTGGATGTGCGCGCGGAAATTTGGCCGCGTTGTCCCGTGGATATTTTGGGATTTGTACGCCCGTATTGCGAGATAACGGAGAAATTTAATGGCATTAAGCATTAGCGGCCCCGTCGGGGACAAACAGCGGATCACCAAGCCCGAAAAGAAGAACGAGAAGTTCAAGGCCGTCGGCAACAAGCCCGCTGATGTTGAATTGGTTCAACTGATGCTGGTCGCAAACGGGGTTCCCTGCACCATTGACGGCAAATGCACGGCGGCCACGATCAAGGGGATCCGCGCTTTTCAAAAATCGGCTTGTGGGTTCAAAAAACCGGATGGCATCGTCGATCCCGGTGGCAAGACCTGGAAAGCTGGTCTGTCAAAGCTGCAGGCCCGCGATGCAGCAAACCGCAAGATACTCGAGAATCTGGTTGTCATCACCGAAGGCGGCAAAGAAAAGAACATCACCCGCAAGGAATTCGATCGCCGCCAGCAAGAGGCGCTGAAGGCCGTCCGGGATAAGGCCAACATGATGCACGGGCAGGCCGAGGCGCAAAACGATTTCTGCAAAGAAGCGGAACGCACAATGCAGGGTGCGGATGGTGTGATGAACCAGTTGACTGAGTTCACCGTGCGTTGGGCCAACGACAAAGCCAATCCACCGTATGGCCCCATTCACAAATCCAGCAGCGAGGCGCTGACGCTGCAAAACCTTGCCAAGGCGTCCAAACCCGACTGGAACAAAATCCACAAACAGGAAAACAAGGCCGTGCGCGCCTATAACGCCGGAACCAAGGCGTTTCAGACCTATATCGACGCCCGGATTGCCACGGCCAGCACGATTGTCGGCCGCCTTGAGGTTGTCCGTGAGACGTCATTTGCGATCGTCGAGGCCTATGCCACGGCCCGTCTGATCGCCACGCGCGGAATGTCCCCGGCCAAGGCCAATGCCATCGCGGCGGCATCCACTGAGGCGATGAAATCGTCGTCCGGTCAGTTCGGCGAATATCTGGCCGGTGGCAACGTGACCTGGTCCAGTTCTGCGAAAAAGATTGCGATGGACACTGCATTCGCCGGGGCCGCCGGGGCCATCGGCGGAAAGATGTCGGCGGGCATGTCCAAGAAATTCTGCGGTGATTTCGCCGTCAAGTTGACGCCCAAGCTGAACCTGAAATACTTTCCCAAGGAAGGTGTCGAAAAGTTCACCACCGGGTTTCTCAAGTCCTCTGGCGGGCAGGCGTTTTTCGAGAACATGGCCAAAGAGACGTTCATGTTGAGCAAGACGGCCTTTACCAAGGGCAAGCTCAGTCAAAAGGATTTCGAGGAAGCCATGTCCAAGGCCATGACGGCGGGCATGTTGAATGGTGCCGTCGGTAAATCACTCAGCACGTTTTCCAACCGGATTCCCGGTGCTACCGATTACGCGCTGGACATGATGCTGAAAAGCAAGGTGGGCAAGGGCATGACGCCCGACATCATGCGCATGTATGATGCCGATACGATCAGCAAGGTCGTTGCCAAGCATGGCGATGACATCATTAAAACCGTGACTGAAAAAGTGTCGGGCAAGCCCATCGAAATTGCTGTGCAGCGCACATTGGCCGGGGCCAGCGGCACCGAAAACGAAAAGGCGCTGGAAAAGCAGTTCCAATCCGAATTGCGCAAGAGTGCAGAGTTGCGCAAAGAGATCGACGTGCTTTTGAGTGCCGAATTTGGTAAATATGCCAAGAAGCTGGAAAAGGCGAAGTAACGCCAACCATCCGTTGCGCGCCACCGTCTTGGCGAGCGCGCTTTTGTCACTGGTCACTCGTGTCGCCGGGCCCTAAAACTGCCCGAAGCTACGGAGTCCGTTTATGACCAGCATCACCGCACAACCCGGAATTATGGATATTGCCCTGTATCAGGGCGGTCAGTCGCATCTGGCCGGTGTCGAGCATGTTCTGAAGCTGAGTTCGAACGAAAATCCGCTTGGTCCCCCCCCCAGCGCGGTGACTGCGTTGACGCAGGCGGCTGCTGGTTTGCATCTTTACCCCTCGACTGATCATGCCGCATTGCGCGCCGCCATCGCCGAAGTCTGGGGACTGGAAGCAGACCGTCTGATCTGTGGTGTTGGATCGGATGAGGTGCTGCAATTCGTGACGCAGGCCTTTTCCGGGCCCGGTGACGAGATCATTTATACGCAGCATGGGTTTTCCATGTATCCGATTTTGGCCAGCATGGCTGGGGCCACCCGCGTCTGTGTTCCCGAAACGGATCGTGTTGTGGATGTGGATGCGATTTTGGAGGCTGTCACGCCCCGCACCCGCGTTGTGCTGCTGGCCAATCCGGCCAACCCTACGGGCACCATGCTGCCGGATGGCGACCTGGAGCGCTTGGCCGATGGGTTGCCGGATTATGTGATCCTTGTGATCGACGGGGCCTATGCCGAATTTGCCGAAGGGTATGACGGGGGGATATCGCTGGCGCGCGATCGTGCCAACGTGCTGGTCACCCGCACCTTTTCCAAGCTCTATGGCTTGGGCGGGTTGCGTGTTGGCTGGGGCTATGGCCCGAGCGCGATGATCGATGTGATGACCCGTATTCGCCAGCCGTTTAACCTGTCGGTTGTGCAACTGGCGGCCGCCGAAGCGGCTGTGCGTGATACCGCGTGGTTGGACACGTGCATTGCCCTGAACACAGTGCAGCGTGCCCGCCTGACCGGGGCGCTGCGCCAGTTGGGGCTGGCGTGCGATGACAGCCATGCCAATTTCGTGCTGGCCCGCGCCGCTGACAGTGTCGAGGCGGATGCGGCAGAGGCTGCGTTGAACGCGGATGGCATCCTGATCCGCCGCGTGGCGGGATATGGATTTCCCGAAGGGTTGCGCATCACTGTGGGCAACGCCGATCAAACGGGCCGCGTGATTTCCGCCCTGACCAAATGGCGCGAGGAGAGAGTGGCGTGATGTATAACCGTGTTGCGCTGATCGGCCTTGGCCTGATTGCATCGTCGATGTTCTGGGGCATCAAAAGGGGGCAACTGGCTGGTGAAGTCACTGGCTTTGCCCGCTCGGAGGCGACGCGTGATACCGCCCGCCGTATCGGATTATGTGATCGGGTTTGCGACACGCTGGCCGAGGCGGTCGAGGGTGCCGACCTGGTTGTGCTGTGCGTGCCTGTGGGCGTGATGGGCGCTGTGGCGGCGGAAATGGGTCCACACCTCGCGCCGGGCGCGATGGTGACGGATGTTGGGTCGGTCAAGCGTGCTGTCATCGATGCTGTGTCGCCGCATCTGCCGAAGGGTGTGCATTTCGTGCCCGGTCACCCGCTGGCCGGGACCGAGCATTCCGGCCCCGAAAGCGGCTTTGCCGAATTGTTTGACAATCGTTGGTGCCTGTTGGTTCCGGTGACGGGAAGTGACCCGGAGGCGGTGGCGTGCTTGCGCGCGTTTTGGCAAGGTCTGGGTGCTAACGTCGAGGAGATGGACCCCGATCACCACGATCTTGTCGTGGCTGTCACCAGCCATGCGCCGCACCTGATCGCCTATACGATGGTGGGCGTGGCCGACGATCTGCGCCGGGTGACCGATAGCGAAGTGATCAAGTATTCCGCCGGTGGCTTTCGCGACTTTACCCGGATTGCTGCAAGTGATCCGACGATGTGGCGCGACGTGTTTTTGAACAACAAGGATGCGACGCTGGAAATCCTTGGTCGTTTTACCGAAGAGTTGTTTGCCCTGCAGCGCGCAATTCGTCAGGGCGACGGGGAACATTTGCACGATTATTTCACCCGAACGCGTGCCATTCGCCGCGGGATCATCGAGGCGGGTCAAGACACCGATGCGCCCGATTTTGGTCGTGGGGCCAAGCGGTGAAAGCATTTGGTGTGATGATGCTGTTGCTGGCGGGGGCCGCCGGAGCCGCGCCTGATCGATCCATCCGACCTATCGCCCGTGCTGTTGACGCCCCGGTCGTTGAAACAGCCTCTGTTCAACTCGCGGCTTTTTCCGCTACCGCTACCGCTGCCTTTGCTTCGTTGCGCCCAAGCCTGCGCCCGCCAGCCATTGTGCAACGTGCCATGGCGCGCCAGGCGGAGCGCCGCCGCGGGCAGGTCTGCGGCGACCTTGAATTGCAGGGCGATACCGTTGGATTTGTGCCCGGTCGCATCGAAGGCTGCGGTATCGAGGAGGCGGTGCGTCTAAAATCCGTATCTGGCGTGACCCTGAGCCAGCCTGCGCTGATGGATTGCCCGACCGCCAGAGCCCTGAAACGCTGGACCAACCAAGGTGCAAAGCCGGCCGTGCGCAAGACGGGTGGCGCGTTGGCAAGTTATCGCGTGGCAGCGCATTTCGCCTGCCGCACGCGCAACAATCAGCCCGGTGCGCGCATTTCCGAACATGGGCGCGGCAAGGCCATCGACATCTCGGGCTTTGTTTTGGCGGATGGTACGACCCTGACGGTGCTGGATGATTGGAATTCCCGCGACAATCGTGCGCTGAAACAGATGCACAAGGCCGCCTGTGGTCCGTTTGGCACTGTATTGGGCCCCAATTCGGATCGGTTTCACCGCGATCATTTCCATTTTGACACGGCCCGCCATCGTGGCGGCGCGTATTGTCGATGAGTGTGATTTGTATCTGAGGTAACGACCCCCAAGGCTCTGCCCCAGACTGTCGCCGTTCATGTTGGGCATACGCGTGTCTTGTGTGCTGCAAATCCCCTGAGGCGCGGTGGTTTATTGATAATGCACGCTTAGGGTAGCGCGTTAGCGCAGGATCAGGCGTGGGGCGGGGGCGATGGGCAGGAAGCCGAAATAGATCGCTCCGTCGCGAAAGGTCACGTCGACATCCAGTGTGTCCTGATTGCCAGACGCGCCCGCGAGAAGTTGCATCACCCCTTCGGCTTGGTTGCGCAATGTGGGTGCCAAGCTGCCGCTGCGTTCGGCCAGATCCAGCATTGCGCGCCAGTTTTCCGCCTGTATGGACAAATCTCCCGTCGGTATGCCATTTGCGTCGACTTGCAGGTCTGCGGTGACGTTGATGTTCAGATCGCCCCAATGTGCCTCTGCCAGATGCAGATCGATCGAGCGGGGTTGGGGCCGCGCGGTGTCGAGTGCGCGTCGATCCCAGGGTTGATCGAATGTCACTGTCGCCCGCACTGCAAGGCTGTCGAAGGTGCGTGGAAAATTCTCGGACAAGCGCAGATTCTCGCGCGCAAGATCACCCGGCGCGAACGCGTCGGCGCGCGCCTCAAAGGCATATGTCGCCCCTGAGGATTGCATCATGGTCAGCGCGAGCGTGTCGGCTTGCATTTGTATCTCTGTGCTGTCCGTCACCTGCCATGGTCCTGCCGTCCAGCCCAACGCCTTGAGTTCGAGCGCGGGACCGGGGTGCAGGTTCAGCGCCATGATCCCGTCCTGCATCGCGAGCGACGAGCGCCCGTACGGCGAGGACAGCAGGATCGGTCCATCATCCAGTGTCATAGTGACATTGCCGGGCCACCAGGCAGGGGCCGTGATATCAAGATATGCCGTTTCGATGGCAACCCCTGCGTCGGGATCGGCCAGCGCGATGTCAGACAGGTTGGCCTGCAAAGTCAGGGGAAAGCCCCCGCCGCTGATCTCGCTCAGATCGGCTTGCCAGCCCTCGATGCTGCGGGCCTGAAACCAGTTCGTGATCGCGCCGCGCATCGTGGTCGAGGCCATAAACCACCATCCGCACCACGCCACTGCCGCCAAAACAACGATCCATACCAATTTGCGCATGGGGGCCCTTTCCCTCTGATCCGAAATCGGGTCTATCGCATGCCATATGGAAAGGACCAGCTAAATGACCATATGGGTGTTCGGCTACGGCAGTTTGCTGTGGAATCCGGGGTTTGACGTTGCCGAAGAGGTAAGTGCGACCCTGTCGGGCTATGCGCGGTCATTTTGCATGCGGTCGATCCATCATCGTGGCACAGACGAGGCACCTGGCCTTGTGTTGGCGTTGGATGCGGCGGCCGAAGCGGTTTGTAATGGCGTTGCCCTGCGTGTGGCCCCTGGTACAGAAGATGCGACACTGGACTATTTGCGTGAGCGCGAATTGGTGTCATCCGCATATCTCGAGCGGATGTTGAACATCACGCTGGCAGGTGGCCAAAATGTGACGGCTGTGACGTATGTGATTGATCCGGATCACGTGCAATATTGCGGTGGTCTGGCCCTCGAAGAACAGGCGCATATCATTGCCCATGCGGTTGGTGGGCGGGGGCCAAACTGTGAATATCTGTTCAATACAGCCGATCATTTGCACACTCTGGGCGTCGCTGATCCTGACCTTGACTGGTTGTCGCGCCGCGTTGCAGCGATCAGGGCATAAATCCTTGGCACTTTTGCCGAAAACCCGATAGATTGCTGAAAGAGCAGAACAAACAAGGGGTCAAAAGCCAGCCGATGGCACAGACCACACCCGAGGCACAGCCGCACTTTTCCCAGCCCGTGCGGCAAATAGCATTGATGTTGATCGTTCTTGGCCTGTCGGGCGCGGGCGTGGTTTTGGCGTTGCCGCGCGTTTTGCCGGTGTTCGAAGCCAACCCGTATCTGAACGGTTTCATTGTTTTCGTTTTTCTGATCGGCGTCGTTGCCTGTTTCTGGATGGTGTTCCAACTGATCAATTCGGTACGCTGGATCGAAGGTTTCGCCAGCGAAGGGCCGACGTCCAGTGACCGCGCGCCTCAATTGCTTGCCTCGCTTGCGTCGTTGTTGCGTGCGCGTGGCTCGCGGATGCAATTGAACGCCACGTCGACCCAATCGATTTTGGATTCAGTTGCGACGCGCATTGATGAAGTGCGTGAAATCACGCGGTATATCGTCAACCTTTTGATTTTTCTCGGGCTTTTGGGAACGTTTTACGGTCTTGCTACCACTGTTCCGGCTTTGGTCGATACCATTCGCAGCCTCGCACCCCAAGACGGGGAAGCGGGTTTTGAGGTGTTTGCCCGGCTGATGAGCGGGCTTGAAGCCCAGTTGGGCGGGATGGGCGTTGCCTTTGCGTCGTCGTTGCTGGGTTTGGCGGGGTCGCTGATTGTTGGTCTGTTGGAGCTGTTTGCGGGGCACGGTCAGAACCGGTTTTACCGCGAACTCGAAGAATGGCTGAGCTCGATCACGCGCGTTAATTTCGCCCATGATGGGGATGGCAGCAGCGAGGGAAGTGGCGAGGCGCAGATGATGGCCGGCGTCATGGACCATTTGGCCGAACAGATGGAAAGCCTGCAGAACGTATTTTTGCAGTCAGACATCAGCCGATCCATCGTGGACGAAAAACTGACCAAGCTGACAGACGCGGTTGAGCGGATGACCGAACGGATGCAGGGTCAGGACGGCAGTTCTGGTGCGATGGAGGGGCTAATTGACGGTCAAAACCGGATGGCGAGCGGATTGCAGACACTGGCAGACTGGCAAATGCGGGGTGTGAGCGCCCAAGAACGCATGATCGAACTTATCGAGGCCCAAGGTGGCAGCGACGGGATGGATGCAGAAAGCCGGATGCGTTTGCGGTCGATTGATGTGCAGATGCTGCGCATTCTCGAAGAGATCAGCGCGGGCCGTCAGGAAACCATGTCAGAGCTGCGCACTGATATTTCCGCCCTTGCCACAGCGCTGAGCCAACCGCGCGGTCAGGGACGGCGGGCTGTGGCAAGTGACGTTATTCCCGATCCCCAAGACCCTAGCGGCGGGACACCCTAGCCATGGCGCTGTCACGACGCACAGGGCAGCGGTTTCAGGCCTCGATCTGGCCGGGCTTTGTTGACGCGATGACCGGCCTGTTGCTGGTGTTGATGTTCGTGCTGACCATTTTCATGGTTGTGCAATTTGTCTTGCGCGAAACGATCACCGGACAGGAAACCGAACTGAACCAACTGGCGGGTGAGGTTGCGGCCCTTGCGCAGGCCCTGGGGTTGGAAGAACGCCGTGCCAATCAGCTTGATGCTCGGCTGACGTCGCTGAATGCAACATTGAATGATGCCCAATCCGAGGTCGAAGAACAGGCGGCGTTGACCACCGCGCTAACATCGCAACGGGATGCGCAAACGGCTGCACTGGAAGCTGCACAGACGCGCATCACCAGTTTTGAAGCCCAAGTTGCGGCTCTGATTTCTGAGCGCGATGGGGCGTTTGATCGGGTTTCGGGCCTTGAGGCGGAGCAGACCCGCCTCATGTCCGAACAAGAGGCGTTGAACCTGGCGCTTGCGCAGGCGCGCACCGAAACAGACGCCCAAGCAGAGGCGGCGCGACTGGCGGCCGCCCGCACGGATGCCTTGCAGGCCTTGATTGCTGATTTGCGCGCGCGAAACGCTGACACAACGGCGCAAGCCACCGCATTGCAAGCAGATCTGGAGGCAGCGCAAGTGGCGCTGAGCGCGGAAGAAGTCGCGCGACTGGCCGAGGCAGCAGCTGCCGAAGCGTTGCGCGCCCGGCTTGAGAACGCGGATGCCGAATTGACCGCAATGACCTTGAGCCTTGAGGCACAGCGCCAAGAGGCTGAAGATACACTGACATTATTGGCCGCCGCCCGCGCGGCCGAAGCGGATTTGGATGCGCAATTGGCAGCGGCGCTGCTGGCGGTGGACACATCATCCGGCAGCGCGCGGGCTGCGCAAACGAGGCTTGACCTGCTAGAAGCGGACCTGGCCACTGCATTGGCCGCACTGGATGCCGCCGAAACTGAAACCAGTGTTGCCAATACAGAACGTGCCACGCTTGAGGCGCAATTGGCGGCGGCCCTGTTGGATGCCGAAGATGGAGCCGCAGCGGCTGCTGATCTGGAGTCGCAGCTTTCGCGCGCCTTGGCACAGTTGGAGGATCGCACCACCTTTGCGGCGTCGCTTGAACAGCGTCTGCAGGCGACTGAGGCCGCGCTGGATGATGGAACAGTGACAGCCGACGCGTTGCAAACCGAATTGGGTGTCGCGCAATCCGCCTTAGCAGCAAGCGCCGCGCAAGTTGTCGAATTGCAGGCGCAGCTGGAAAGTTCCCAAGCGGCGCGCACTGCATCTGCGCAGGACATTGCCGATTTGCAGGCCCGATTGACCACGCTTGAAGCGCGGATCGCGGCGTCTGATCTGGACATGAGCGATATCCGTGATCGACTGGCCGCAGCCATGGCCGCCAAACTGGCAAGCGAAGGGGCGCTGGCCGCGCAAACCGCGGATCTGAACGCGCTGCGCACGCAACTTGCCACGGCCATTGCAGCGCGCGATGCAGCGGCGGCAGATAGCGCTGCGGCAGGTAACAGCAATTCCGAGGTGCGAGCACAACTCGCCGCCGCGCTTGCTGCCAAATTAGAGGCTGAAACCGAGCTGCAAACTCTGGGCACTGACACAGCAGAGGTGCGCGCCGCACTGGCTGCGGCCCTTGCGCAAAAGGCGGCCGCTGAACAGGCCTTGGTTGAAACCAGCAGCGCCGCGGATCAGCGCGCCGCCCTGTTGGCCGCCGCGCGCGAAGCGCTGAGTGCGGAGGAAGCAGCAACGCTGGAGGCGCAGCGCCAGACCGAATTGCTGAACCAGCAGGTTGGGGCCTTGCGCAACCAGTTGGGGCAATTGCAAGCGCTGTTGGATGATGCCGTGGCGCGCGATGCGGCACGGGATGTACAGCTGCAATCGCTGGGGTCCGAATTGAACACCGCGCTGGCCCGCGTGGCCGCCGAAGAACGCCGCCGCCGCCAGCTTGAAGAAGCCGAGCGCGCCCGACTTGAGGCAGAAGCCGCCGCCCTTGCCGCGCAGGCCAAAGACCTAGCTGCGCAGGCGCAGGACCTGGCGCGCTACCGATCCGAATTCTTTGGTCGGGTACGCGATGTTCTGGGCACGCAAGACGGTGTGCAGATTGTCGGGGACCGGTTTGTGTTCTCGTCCGAAGTGCTGTTTCCGCCCGGCGGGGCCAATCTGTCGGAGCTGGGGCAGGGCGAAATCGCCAAGATTGCCAGCATTTTGCGCAATATTGCCGGGGACATCCCGCCTGGAATTGACTGGGTGATCCAGATTGATGGTCATACGGACAATGTGCCTTTGTCGGGTACGGGTGCTTTTGCGGACAACTGGGAACTTAGTCAGGCGCGCGCCTTGTCGGTGGTGCGATATATGGTGAGCGCTTTGGGTATTGCGCCTGATCGTTTGTCAGCCAATGGGTTCGGGCAATACCAACCTGTCAATCCCGACGATACGCCAGACGCGCGGGCGCAAAACCGTCGCATCGAATTGAAGTTCACCGAGAAATAGAGCGCGTTACCGGATCGTTACGGACCCTTGAGCGGTACTGACAATCTGAGTGCCGCGGATCAGGCTGACGGTGCCTGTATAGACACCAGGCGTCCAACCGGTGCGGTGTTTCTTGCCTATGGCGCGAAAGAACTGCGCTTGATTTTTCGCGAGCGTCACGGTTTGGGACATGAATTCCCCGTCGGGCCCAACGATCTGCAAATTGATCGCATCATCGGCCTGACCACCAAAGGCGTACCCAAAGACCACCAAGGCCGATGCGTCTGTGGGTAATGTGTCTGTGGCGGCGCGCCCGGCCTTGATGTCGTTGAACTCAGGGACCGCGTCCGCGAACCCGACACTGAGTATCCCGCCGGGCAGGTAGGGCAAAGGCGTTTGCCACAAGCTGTCGCTGCTGGGCGCGCCGCATGTGATCTGGCCATCAGGGTCGAACGGATCGACGACCACCCCATCCTTGCGCAGGGTCATGTGAACATGCGGAAACTGAGTTTTTCCGGACAGACCGACCTGACCAATCACGTCGGATCGGTTCAGCCTGTCACCGGTTTTCACAGTAACGGAGCCCTGTTTGAGGTGGCAGTATTGTGCCGTCCAGCCGTCGCCATGGTTGACGGCCACGCCGTTGCCGCAGTCGCGCCCATCAATTTCGGCCACGCGTTCGGCAGTGAATATTTCGTCGCGCATTCCGTTGCGTGTGCCAGTGACCACGCCTGGTGCCGGGGCGATGACGTTCACACCCGCTTGCATCTGCGCGATGGATCGCAGGGCAAAATCCGTGCCTTTGTGTGCGTCATAGCTGAGCGGGGCACAGTGAAAATCCATCGCTGCGGGCGATGGATCATGGTCGACATACTGCTGCACAAAGCAGTCCGTGCCGAGGTCGCAATCAATTGGAGGGATCAGGGAAATCTCCCTTGCCGCAAGCGGACTTGCGGCAAGGGTTATGCAAATTGTGGCGACTGATGTCGCATGCATCAGTCCGCCGTGAGCAACGGTGGTTTGTTGCCCGACAGGCGCGGTTTCTCCGGCCCTTCGATCTTGAGATCAAGCGCGCCATCTTTCACGCCAACCTTGACCACGCCACCTTTCATCAATTGCCCAAACAGCAACTCTTCGGCCAGTTGTTTCTTGATGTACTCTTGGATCACGCGGCCCAAAGGACGCGCGCCCATTTTGTCATCATAACCCTTGTCCGCCAGCCATGCTGCGGCTGGTTTGGTCAATTCGATGGTTACGTTGCGGTCCATCAGTTGCGCTTCGAGTTGAAGCACGAACTTTTCGACCACTTGCATGATCACTGATTTGGGCAGTGGCGCAAAGCTGATCACGGCATCCAGACGGTTGCGGAATTCAGGCGTGAACGTACGTTCGATCGCTGCTGTATCCTCGCCGGTGCGACGGTCGCGGTTGAAGCCGATGGCTTCTTTGGCTTGTTCGCTGGCCCCGGCGTTGGACGTCATGATCAGGATCACATTGCGGAAATCCACTGTCCGGCCGTTGTGGTCGGTCAGTTTGCCGTGGTCCATCACTTGCAGCAGGATGTTGTAGACATCCGGGTGCGCCTTTTCCATTTCGTCCAGCAGCAAGACACAGTGCGGGTGCTGATCGACACCATCGGTCAACATGCCACCCTGATCAAACCCGACATAGCCCGGAGGGGCACCGATCAGGCGTGAGACTGCGTGTTTTTCCATGTACTCGGACATGTCAAAGCGCAGCATTTCCACACCCAGAACATCTGCCAGTTGCTTGGCCACTTCGGTTTTACCCACACCGGTTGGACCTGCGAACAGGTAGTTCCCGATGGGTTTTTCCGGCTCGCGCAGACCCGCACGTGCCAGTTTGATCGCAGAGGACAGCGCAACGATCGCATCGTCCTGACCGAACACAACGCGTTTCAACGATGCCTCAAGATCCTTGAGGACTTCCGCATCGTCCTTGGACACGTTTTTCGGTGGAATGCGCGCAATTTTGGCAACGACATTCTCTATCTCTTTTGTGCCGATGGTCTTGCGTCGCTTGGCGGCGGCCACGAGATGTTGCGCCGCACCCGCCTCGTCGATCACGTCGATGGCAGAGTCGGGCAGTTTGCGGTCATTGATATACCGGCTGGCCAATTCCACGGACGTTTTGATCGCGTCGGATGTGTATTTGACACCGTGGTGATCCTCGAAATACGGCTTAAGGCCTTTGAGGATCTTGGTGGCATCTTCAACCGACGGTTCGTTCACATCGATTTTTTGGAACCGACGCGCGAGCGCGCGATCTTTTTCAAAGTGCTGGCGGAACTCCTTGTAGGTGGTGGAGCCCATGGTGCGCAGTTTGCCGCCCGCCAAGGCGGGTTTCAGCAAGTTAGATGCATCCATGGCACCGCCCGACGTCGCGCCCGCACCGATCACAGTGTGGATTTCGTCGATGAACAGCACAGCGTCTTTGTGATCTTCAAGTTCGGTCACGACGGCTTTCAGCCGTTCTTCGAAATCGCCACGATAACGCGTTCCGGCCAGCAGTGCGCCCATGTCGAGCGAATAGATGATCGTGCCTGCCAGCACTTCCGGCGTTTCACCGGCAACGATTTTGCGCGCCAGCCCTTCGGCGATGGCGGTTTTGCCGACACCTGGGTCACCCACCAGAAGCGGGTTGTTCTTGCGGCGACGGCAAAGCACCTGAATGCACCGTTCCACTTCGGCCTCGCGTCCGATCAGCGGATCAATATCGCCCTCGCGGGATTTTGCGTTCAGATCGACGCAGTATTTCGCCAGCGCACTTTCTTTTTTGTCGCCTTCGGTCACGCCTTGCGGCTCTTCCTCGGACTCGGGGGCACCGGATACGGGCCGCGCCTCGCCAAAGGCGGGGTCTTTGGCGACGCCGTGTGCGATGAAATTCACTGCATCATAGCGCGTCATATCCTGTTCTTGCAGGAAGTAGGCCGCGTTGCTTTCGCGTTCGGCGAAAATAGCGACCAGCACGTTTGCGCCCGTCACCTCGGTGCGGCCAGACGACTGCACATGAATTGCAGCGCGTTGAATGACGCGTTGGAACGCGGCGGTTGGCACCGCTTCGGATCCGTCGATATCGGTGACCAGATTGGACAGGTCATCGTCGACAAACTCAACGAGCGTTCCGCGCATTTCATCAATGTTGACCGAACACGCCTGCATCACGCGGCGTGCGTCGGGTTCATCCATCAGTGCGAGCAACAAATGCTCGAGCGTTGCGAATTCGTGCCGGCGTTCATTGGCCAGCGCAAGCGCCTGATGGATTGCTTTTTCCAGTGTCGTCGAGAATGAAGGCACGGCAGTGCTCCTATCGATCGGGGTCGGTTGGGGCCTCAAGGGATATCGAGGTCCCGTCCCAACCATGGCCTCATGTGTTTAAGTTTGGTTGAACAGCGCCCGGCTTCAAGGCTTTTCTTTGCCTTGACTCACACATTCCGCGTGAGGGCCCTGTGTTTGTTGTGGAAATGGGCGTGTATCGCATGCAATCGCGGTCAGAAATTATCTTTGCGCGTGCGGATTTCGCTAAACACGTCGGTGGCGTTTGCCCCTATCATGCCCAAATGGGCCTGAATGGCGGGGTCGTGGGCGCGCAAAAACGGGTTTGTTGCCAACTCTTCGGACAACAGTGACGGGACAGTGGGCGTGCCGTTTGCGCGTTTCCCGGCCACGTCCTTGAATCTAGATATAAGTGCGGGATTGTCGGGATCAATACTGAGCGCGAATTTGGCGTTGGCGGCGGTATATTCGTGCCCCGAATAGACGACGGTATCACCGGGCAACGCTGCCAGCTTTTGCAGGCTGTCGTGCATTTGTGGTTTTGTACCTTCAAACACCCGCCCACAGCCAAGCGCCATCAGGCTGTCTGCGGTAAACAGTGCCTTTGCATCTGCAAAGTAAAAAGCGATGTGGTTGATCGTGTGGCCTGACACGTCGATGATGGTGCCGGTTTGTGCCCCGATTGTTATTGTATCGCCTTCGTTCACGGCCAAATCCAGCGGGGGCAGGCGGTGCGCATCTGCAGCGGCACCGATCACCCGCGCGGGATGGTCCGCCAACAGGTCAGCCAGTCCGTCAACATGGTCATAGTGGTGATGTGTGATCAGAACATCGCTGAGCGTCCAGCCGGTTTCTGCGAGCGCCGCGATTATCGGTCCTGCCTCGGGCACGTCGATCAGCGCCGTTGCCCCGGTGTCGGGGTCGTGCGCCAGATAGGCGTAGTTGTCTGACAGGCAGGGAATGGTGCGAATATCGAGAGGCATGGCATTTGCGCTTTCTTGGGATAGGTATAAGCCATAGGTGGCGCGCAAGGGTGCCAAGGGCAAGAGGGTGCTATGCATCTGGACGTACAAGATTTGCGTAACTTCTATTACCGCAGTGCTTTGGGGCGTGCGGCGCAGCAATCCTTGCGCCGTCGCATGATAGAGATTTGGCCCGAGGCCAAGGGGCAGACCGTCGCTGGTTTTGGCTTTGCCGTCCCGTTGTTGCGCCCGTATCTGGCTGACGCGCGCCGTGTGATCGCGCTTATGCCCGGCCCGCAGGGGGTCATGCCCTGGCCGCCGGATGCGATGAACGTGTCCGTTTTGACCGAAGAGACGCTGTGGCCCATCGAAACTGGCCATGTCGACAAGTTGATCGTTTTGCACGGTCTTGAGACATCCGAGCGTGCCTTTGATCTTTTGGAAGAGGCGTGGCGTGTGTTGGGGCCCGGCGGCAAGGCTCTGTTCATCGTGCCGAACCGTGCTGGGATGTGGTCGCGCCGTGATCGCACGCCGTTCGGATTTGGACGCCCCTATTCGGCCAGCCAACTTGAGACGCAATTGCGCAAACACCAATTCCTGCCCGAACGCCATCTGGGCGCGCTCTATCAGTTTCCATCCAGACGAAAGATCTGGATGAAATCCGGTGCCATGTTCGAAAAGGTGGGGCGCACGATGCCGGGCATGTTTGCAGGTGGGGCATTCATGGTGGAGGCATCCAAGCTGGTGTATCCACCCAAAGGCCGCGTGACGCGATCGACCGCAAAGCGCCAGAAGATGCCGCAAGGGGTGCCCGCGCCGATCGTTAGTCGGTCGTAATGTGGTGCGCCATGTCCCGGTGCGATTTTACGTAAGGCTAAAGTGCATGCAGCCCCGGGGCGCGGGCGGTGGCCGCATTTGCCCACAGATCACTGTCGCGAAAATCAGCATATTTGGCAGCCTGCCCAACGGAATCGCACGGAATTTCGCCCGATTTGTGGCAGATTCATCAAGTTTGCGTCGGGCCAAACGGTCGCAGTTTATATAACCAATTGAAAACGCAAGATAACCCGCCAGACATAGGTTCACGAAGATATGTTGCGGGGTCTGGCACCCTCTGCTACATCCCCCCTGATTTCATCGCTTTGTTCCAAATCAAAGCGGTCCAACACCTCCGGCATGTGTGCAATGTTGCGCCGATCGGGGCCAAGACATCGAAAGGGTGGACGTGTCCGAACCAGCTTCGATCTCCACAGGCATTGCCAAGCGCTATGCCACTGCCGTGTACGAGCTCGCCAAAGATGCAGGCGACGTGAACGGTCTGGAAGGCGATATCGTCACGTTGACTGCGGCCATGGCCGACAGTGCAGACTTTAACGCGTTGATCCATTCACCGCTGTACAGCCGGGATGAGCAGCGCGTCGCCGTGACGGCCATTGCCAAGCAGGCAGGGCTGACGGACGTGATGACCAATACATTGTCCCTGATGGCTGACAAACGTCGTTTGTTTGTTGTGCCCCATCTGGTTCAGACCCTGCGCGCCATCATCGCCGAAGACAAAGGCGAGGTCACCGCCGAGGTGACGTCCGCCGCGGCGTTGACCAAAGAACAAAGCGAAAGCCTTGCCAAAACGCTCAAAGCCCGGATGGGCAAGGACGTTACTATTCATGCGTCCGTCGATGAAAGCATCATCGGTGGATTGATCGTAAAAGTGGGCTCGAAGATGATCGACACGTCGATCCGCTCCAAGCTCTCTTCCCTCCAGAATGCAATGAAAGAGGTCGGATAAATGGGTATCCAAGCAGCAGAGATTTCTGCAATCCTGAAAGACCAGATCAAGAACTTTGGCCAGGAAGCAGAAGTGGCCGAAGTGGGCCGCGTTTTGTCAGTCGGCGACGGTATTGCCCGTGTGTACGGTCTCGACAATGTCCAAGCCGGCGAGATGGTTGAATTCCCCGGTGGTATTCAGGGCATGGCGCTGAACCTGGAATCCGACAACGTCGGTGTGGTTATCTTTGGGTCCGACCGCGACATCAAAGAAGGCGACGTCGTCAAGCGCACCAACTCGATCGTGGACGTGCCCGTGGGCAACGAACTGCTGGGTCGTGTTGTGGACGGCCTTGGTAACCCGCTTGACGGCAAGGGCCCGATCAATGCGACACAACGCAGTGTTGCGGACGTCAAAGCCCCCGGTATCATCCCGCGTAAATCGGTTCACGAACCGATGGCGACTGGCCTCAAGGCCGTTGATGCGATGATCCCGATTGGCCGCGGCCAGCGCGAGTTGATCATTGGTGACCGTCAGACCGGCAAAACTGCCGTCGCCTTGGACGCGATCCTGAACCAAAAATCCTACAACGAAGCTGCTGGTGACGACGAAGGCAAAAAGCTGTATTGCATCTATGTTGCAATCGGCCAAAAGCGGTCGACTGTTGCCCAGCTGGTGAAGAAACTCGAAGAGTCCGGCGCGATTGAATATTCGATCGTCGTGGCCGCGACTGCATCTGATCCGGCACCGATGCAGTTCCTTGCACCTTACGCTGCAACGTCAATGGCGGAATTCTTCCGCGACAATGGCCGTCACGCCCTGATCATCTATGATGACTTGTCCAAACAGGCCGTGTCCTATCGTCAGATGTCCTTGCTGCTGCGTCGCCCACCAGGCCGCGAAGCGTATCCTGGCGACGTTTTCTATCTGCACTCCCGCCTTCTGGAGCGTTCGGCCAAGCTGAACGAAGACAACGGCTCTGGTTCGTTGACGGCTCTGCCGATCATCGAAACGCAAGGTGGTGACGTTTCGGCGTTTATTCCGACTAACGTGATTTCGATCACAGACGGTCAGATCTTCCTTGAGACTGAATTGTTCTATCAGGGCATTCGTCCTGCTGTGAACACTGGTCTTTCGGTGTCTCGTGTTGGATCGTCTGCACAAACAGACGCGATGTCCTCTGTTGCTGGCCCGGTGAAACTGTCGCTGGCGCAATACCGCGAGATGGCGGCCTTTGCTCAGTTCGGTTCTGACCTTGATGCGGCCACCCAGCAGTTGCTGGCCCGTGGTGCACGCTTGACGGAGCTGATGAAACAGTCGCAGTACGCGCCGCTGACCAACGCCGAAATTGTTTGCGTGATTTTTGCAGGGACCAACGGGTACCTCGACAAGATCAACGTATCTCAAGTTGGTGCCTTCGAAACTGGTCTGCTCAAGTTCCTGCGCAGCCAGAAAAGCGATTTCCTCAAGTGGATTTCGGACGCGGATCCCAAGTTCAAATCGGGTGAAAACGTCGACAAGATGAAGGCGGTCCTCGACGAGTTCGCTTCGACGTTCGCTTAATTAGGAGATCGGGCCATGCCAAATCTCAAGGACCTGAAAAACAGGATCGAGTCGGTCAAATCGACCCGCAAGATCACAAAGGCCATGCAAATGGTGGCCGCCGCAAAACTGCGGCGGGCCCAGGAAGCTGCCGAACAGGCACGTCCCTATGCCGAACGGTTCAATTCCGTGATGGCGGGGCTGGCCGCAAGCGTGAGTGGATCAGACTCTGCGCCCAAGTTGCTGTCTGGCACGGGTGCAGATCAGGTGCATCTGCTCGTCGTGATGACGTCAGAACGCGGCTTGTGCGGTGGGTTTAACACCAACATCGCCAAGATGGCGCGCGCCCATGCGTCCAAACTGCTTGCTGCTGGCAAGACGGTTAAAATTCTGACTGTCGGCAAAAAAGGCCGCGATCAGATGAAACGCGATTACGCATCGAACTTTGTTGGCCACGTCGACATGTCAGAAGTCAAGCGTATGGGGTATGGCGACGCCCAAGGCGTGGCCAAGGATGTGCTGGGCCGTTTTGATGCGGGCGACTTTGATGTGGCGACGATCTTTTTCGCGCGCTTCCAAAACGTCGTGACGCAAATCCCGACGGCGCAACAGATCATCCCGTTTGCGATCCCCGAAGGATACGAGGCCGCAGACACGCTATATGACTACGAACCGGACGAAGAGGCCATTCTGGCCGACCTTCTGCCGCGCGCGATTGCGACGTCCATCTTTACAGCTCTGCTGGAAAATGGCGCATCCGAGCAAGGTGCCCGTATGTCAGCAATGGATAACGCCACCCGCAACGCGGGCGACATGATCGACAAACTGACCATTCAGTACAACCGCTCACGTCAGGCCGTGATCACGAACGAGCTGATCGAAATTATTTCCGGCGCGGAAGCGCTGTAAAACAAACCGGAGTAACGACATGGCAACATCAGCCGGAAAAATCACCCAAGTCATCGGCGCGGTCGTCGATGTTCAATTCGATGGCGACCTGCCACAGATTCTGAACGCCCTGACCACCGACAACCAAGGCAAGACGCTGACCCTCGAAGTGGCCCAGCACCTTGGCGAAAACACAGTGCGCGCCATTGCTATGGACGCCACCGAAGGTCTGGTGCGCGGCCAGGACGTCGTCGACACAGGCAACCAAATTCAGGTTCCCGTCGGCAGCGCCACACTGGGTCGCATCATGAACGTGACGGGTGATCCCGTTGACGAACAAGGCCCGGTGAATTCCGAAACAAAGCGCCCTATTCACGGCGAAGCCCCTGCGTTCGCGGATCAGTCCACAGCGACTGAAATCCTCGTTACAGGCATCAAAGTGATCGACCTTTTGGCCCCCTACACCAAGGGTGGTAAAATCGGTCTGTTCGGCGGTGCTGGTGTTGGTAAAACCGTTTTGATCATGGAATTGATCAACAACATCGCCAAAGTGCACTCTGGTCTGTCGGTGTTTGCCGGCGTGGGCGAGCGGACACGTGAAGGCAATGACCTTTACCACGAGATGATCGAATCCGGTGTTATCGTTCCTGACGATCTTGAGAAATCCAAGATTGCACTGGTCTACGGTCAGATGAACGAACCTCCGGGTGCGCGTATGCGGATCGCTTTGTCCGGCCTGACATTGGCCGAACAGTTCCGCGACGAATCGGGTTCTGACGTTCTGTTCTTTGTGGACAACATCTTCCGGTTTACCCAAGCGGGTTCCGAAGTGTCCGCCCTGTTGGGCCGTATCCCATCTGCTGTGGGTTATCAGCCAACACTGGCAACGGACATGGGTGCGATGCAGGAACGCATCGCGTCGACCAAATCTGGTTCGATTACATCGGTTCAGGCCGTTTACGTCCCTGCGGATGACTTGACCGACCCGGCACCTGCAACGTCGTTTGCACATCTGGACGCGACAACGGTTCTGGATCGTTCGATCTCTGAAAAAGGCATCTACCCGGCTGTGGACCCACTGGGTTCCACGTCGCGTCTGCTGGATCCGCTGATCATTGGCGACGAGCACTATAAAGTTGCCACGGACGTGCAGCAGGTTCTGCAACGCTACAAGTCGCTGCAAGACATCATTGCGATC
>Ga0209405_1000438_pt1 | contig 34725 bp, 37 predicted proteins | sample COGITO_mtgs_1105_6_FD_184803 | JGI IMG/M metagenome (GOLD analysis project Ga0209405, IMG submission 184803) | Pelagic marine microbial communities from North Sea - COGITO_mtgs_110516 (SPAdes) (version 2) | ecosystem: Environmental > Aquatic > Marine > Epipelagic ...
CTGATAGCAACCAATCGGTCAGCTGGCGGCTCAATGACCTGTTGAAGGCGGGCAAAAAAGCCAAAGCCTTCGCCAGTGCCTCCTGGAGCCAGCCCGAGCAATCGGGGCAGTCCACTGGATTTACCCAGTGGCAGCCAACCGTGCTTAACGACCTGCCCGACGGAGCTCGTGAAACCGAGTCCCTGGATATTCAGCCGGAAACCGATGCACAAGAAGCAGAGGAGGCCCCAGAGATTGTCGAACCTGCTATTGAAGAACCGGTTGCACCAGAACCTGGAATTGGCGAAGAAGAGTTTGAAGCTGCCAAGCGAGATTCCTATGCAGAAGGCTACAGGATTGGACAGGAAGAGACACAGGCCCAGTTGCGCGAAGCCAAAGAAGGCTTTGTTGAGTTGACTCAGGCGCTGCGCGCAGCCCAGTCGGATATGACCGAATTTTACGCACCGCTAAAGAAGCTTGCCCTGCATCTGGCCGAGCAGCTTGTTCGTGGCGAACTTACATTGTCAGGCGCAGCCATAGAGCGACTGACCAAAGAAGCATTAACAGATTTAGAGCAACAGGGCGAGGGACCTATTGTCGTGCGCCTGCACCCCACCGATCTAGAAAAATTTAATCGCCAGCTCGACGGTGAACTTGAAGGGATTGACCTGCGCGGCGATCGTGAATTGACCCAGGGTAGTGTCAAAGTAAGCATTGATGACAGTGCCATAGAAGATTTGCTCGACAACCGCCTCAATGCGCTATCTGAAACTGTGCTGGGTTATTCCTACGGAGCCCCCAGTGCAAGCAGCAGTAATTTTGACAGCAACTTTGCCAACCCGGTAGAAGAGAAAGTTATTGAAGGTGCAGTGCTGGTGGATGATGAGCCTTCCAGCGAGAATCAAGAGCCTTCCAGCGGGAATCAAGAGCCCTCCAGCGAAGAACAACAGCCCCTGAGACAAGACAACGAGCTATCTGATTCCAGCGAACAACCAGAAAACCCAGATGCTGACCCAGACAACCCGGAGCCTGAAGCCGATGTTTGATTTTGCCACAGAAGTCGATCAGCTCGTCGCCGAGGTGCGCGCCCCAGAGGTGTCCACCAGCGGCAAGCTTGTGCGTGTGGTCGGCCTCACTCTGGAAGCCAAAGGCATCATTGCGCCCCTGGGCGCACATTGCCAGGTTGAAAACCTCGATCTGGGCACCTTTATCGATGCAGAAGTGGTCGGTTTTCAGGATGACCTGCTTTATCTTATGCCCTTTTCCGAGCCCGGCGGTATAGGCCCCGGCGCCCGCGTCTGGGTGCGCTCCAATCATTCCAAAGCCTCATTGGGCAGAGCCATGTTAGGCCGAGTTGTAGATGGGCTGGGTCAGCCAATTGATGGTAAAGGGCCAATTGCTTACAGCGAACAGCTTGGGCTAGAAGGACTCAGCGTCAATCCTATGGAGCGCGGCCCTATCAACCAGACCCTGGATACTGGTATTAAAGCCTTAAACACCTGCCTCACCATAGGCCGCGGCCAGCGAATTGGCCTAGTTGCCGGATCCGGTGTGGGTAAATCAGTGCTGCTTGGCATGCTTACACGGAACACCGAAGCTGATGTAGTAGTGATTGGGTTAATCGGTGAGCGTGGCCGGGAAGTGCAGGAATTTATTCAGCAGACTCTCGGTGAAGAAGGTCTGGCAAAATCTGTGGTAGTCGCAGCACCAGCCAATGTCTCACCTGTATTGCGTTTAAAAGCCACAAACCTGACCCATTTGGTCGCCGAATATTTTAGAGATCGCGGGCAGAATGTATTGATGCTCTGCGACAGCTTGACCCGTGTGGCCCATGCCCAGCGAGAGATCGGACTGGCGATTGGTGAACCACCCACAGCCAAAGGCTATCCGCCTTCAGTATTTGCCTTGCTGCCCAGATTAATCGAGCGAGCAGGAGTAGGGCGCAATGGCCATGGCTCTATCACCGCAGTGTATACCGTTTTGGCAGAGGGCGATGATCGCTCAGATCCCATCGTTGACATAGCCCGAGCTTCATTAGATGGCCAGGTAATGTTATCCAGACAGCTTGCCGACGCCGCCCATTATCCAGCGATAGATTTAGCCGGATCAATATCCCGAGTGATGAACAACCTGGTATCCCCGGCTCTGCTTAAAGCAGCCAACCGGTTCCGCCGACTTTGGACCCTGTATCAGCAAAACCAGGATTTGATTCAGGTAGGCGCCTACGAGGCAGGTACCAACGCAGACTTAGATGAAGCAATTAGATTGCGCCCGGGCATGGAGGCGCTGTTGCAGCAGGGTAGTGAAGCTTCAGTCAGTATTGACGACAGTCAGAAGATGCTCCAGCAACTTACCGGTCAGGCAGGTGATTAAACCATGAATATGACAGAGCAAAAGAAACCTGTATGGCAGGTGTTGGCAGCAAAGGCGGAAAAAGAAGTTCGCCAGGCCCAGCTGGTGCTGGCAGAAATGCATCAGCGCAAAGAACAGGCCCAGGCTCGGGATGAAAAGCTTGAGCAGTTGCTGGTGGAATATGCAGCTCAGCTGCATGCAGTGCAGCGGCGAGCCCACAGTACTGCAGAAGCAGGCAATTACCGACAGTTTATTGGGCAGCTTCAGGATATTAAAAACCGCGCTAAAACTGAAATATCAGCCCTTGAAGTGGATTGCACTGATGCGCGCAAGGTGCTGATGGCAGCGGATCGCGAACGACTTAAGCTGGAGAAACTAGCCGAGCGCGCCAGACAGGAACAGGCGCGAGCCTTGGAGCTAACGGAAAACCGTGCCACCGAAGCTCAGAGCATTATTCAATACAATTTGCGACAGCAGCTTGGCCGCAGTTAAATCTGGCTTGGCACATGTCTTGCAGTATCACCAGTAATAAGGCTAATTTACTGGGAAAAACGCAATGGCGAATATTAGCAACTTAATATTAAGTTCGGCACCAACAACAGGCAGCCCAGCAGAGACAGCGGCTACAGAGCCGTCTGCGACAGAAAACAAAGATCAGAGCAGCGAATTTGCGTTGCTGTTTGCCAATAAAATGGCAGACCGCCAAGCGGCACAAAGTGGCAAGCAATTGCCGCAAAGTGGCGAGGGGCTAGAGACTGGAATACAGGGTCAGGAGCTATCCGGGCTACATAGTCATCAACTGAAAGGTGGTTTGCAGTTAATCGTGGCTGGAGAGGCGCCATCGGCGGAGGGTATTTCTGCTTTTGCCAAGTCTCAGGGTATAGATCCGACAGCGCTGAATTTACTATTAGGTGACTCCGCTGGTACAGATGGAAAAACTGTTACAACTGGCAAAGGCTCAGCTGCGAATGAGGTGTTACAGCCGATTCACAAAGCATTGCCGGATAACAGTTCGCTCCTGGACGGACAGATACCGGTTCCTTTGGTGGAGGGAAAAACCTATCAGGCAGGGGGTGGCGATATGCTGGCTGCCTGGATCGCCAGCAGTGGTACAGCCAATAATTCTCAGGCTGGAGGCACAGTACAGCAGCCTTTGGACCTGCTGGCACAGCAGAAACAGATGGCCAGCCAGGGTTTAAAGCCGGTACTGGCGGACACAGAAAAAGTAGTGGCAGCAAAGTTGCAACTTCAGGGAGCGACTACTGACGCAGCCATTGCACAGAGTGCAAAACAGCTGGCCGAAGCATTAAAGCAGGCGGGCGTTGAGAGTTTGAAAAAGCAGACAATAACACAGAGCCATAGTCAGCCAGTGATTAAAGCCGAAATGACTAAAGCTGACGTGACAACGGCTGGATTGATGCCAGAAATTGCTGGGAAGATGCTATTTAAGGCTCAGGGTACAAAAAGCCAAGCTGAAAATCTGCTGGGCCTGAATAAATCGGCCCAGTCTGCTCCAGCAGTAAAACTGGAAGCTATTAACCTGGCAGTACCTGCGGTTTCAGCGGCACCGGTTAGTTTTGGTGAGTCGGCATTTTTGGCCAGTCAGCACAGCTCCGCGGAAATGCTGAACAAGCCAGTGCCGGAGAGCTTGCCAGAGGATGCGATGCAACAGGCACTGCGCAAGCAGGATGAACATATGGAGATGTCCAGGCGTTTAACTGAGGCTCTGGGGCAGCGTTTAACGGCACAGATAACCAGAGGTGCATGGCGGGTTGAAATGGACCTTCATCCTAAATCCCTGGGTAGAATTGAGATACAATTGGAAATGAAAAATGGCGAGATTGAAGCCAATTTTCATGCCGCCAACAGTGCTACTAGAGAGCTGTTAGCAGAGAGTATGCCGAGATTGCGCAGTGCGCTTGAAGAACATGGCACGGAAACTGCTTATATAGAATTAGAACTGGCAAATCAGGGCAAATCTGACGGAAATTCGACAGCCCGGCAACAGCCTGAAGAAGTCGCTGAAAATGCAGCTGCTACTGAGCCTGAGCCTACTGAAATTAACGGGCAACCATCCGCCGATGGATTGGATGTGCTTGTATAGAAGGTTATACACAACATAAGAAAGTTGGAATTAGAGGAATAGACCATGAGTGAAGAAATTTTAGAAGACGAAGAGAAGGCAAAGAGCCCTATCCTTAAGATTATTCTTATCGTCTTTGGTGTTTTGTTTATTGTCGCCATCACCATAGGGGCAACCTTGTTTGCCAGTGGCTTCTTTGACGCAGATAAAAACGATGATGCTGAAGCAGCAGTAGCAGCCCTTGAGGCAGCGGCAGCGGCTGAAGCCGAAGCGGCGGCAGAGGCAGCAGCTGGACCCAGCAAAGTACAGCTGGACAGCCCTGAATTGTCAAAATTCCAGCAGTCCTATTATCAGCTGGAAAAAGAACTCACTACCAATATCGCCAATTCAAGAAAAGTGATGCAGGCTTCTGTTGCCATCATGACTCATTACGATGAGCGGGTTGTGGAAAATGTTGAAAAGCACGCTTTCCCACTGCGCAATGTGATGTTAATTGTTATGTCACAACAGACAGAGTCTGATATTGCAGATCCGGAATTCAGATTGAACCTGGCCGACGAGCTTAAATTGGTAATGAATGCCAAGCTTGAAGAGTTGGAAGACTTTGGTGGCATCGAAGCCGTTTATTTAACTGAGTTTGTGGTTCAGTAATTTGCCGAGCAGGCAGATTCAACTACCGACATTTGTGAGGGCCAGATGGCTGAGACAACCAATTTATTATCGCCGGAAGAGCTGGATGCGCTAGCAGCAGGCCTTGAAGATGGTTCCATTGAATCTGATACAGGGCTCAATACAGGTGCTCGCGCAGTAAAACACGATCTGACCAACGAAGATTCTTCGTTGGGGGTGAATGTTGGCGCCGTCGATATGATCAACGAGCGCTTTGTGCGGCAGTTTCGCCTGGGGCTTTTGGAAGTATTGCGCACCACGCCAAAAGTTAATATGGCCAATGTTGAAATCATGAAGTTTGGTGATTATCTCAAAGATCTGAAGCCGCCATTGGCAGTGAATACCATTCGCTTAAATCCCCTGCGCGGTTATTCCATGGTGGTGATTGAGCCGTCGGTAATCTTTGCGTCGCTGGATAATTTCTTCGGTGGATTTGGTCGCGGTATTGACAGCTTGCCCCCAGGGCGATTGTTCACCCCCACTGAGTCCAGCATTATCAAAATTATGATGGATGTTTTGTTTGGTTCTCTGCAGGAAGCCTGGGCACCGATTATGGCGCTTCAATGTGAGCATATTGGATCGGAGATCAACCCTCAGTTTGCCCAGATAGCAGATGAAAACGATCTGGTTGTGGTCAGCAGATTTGCCTCCGAACTTGGGAGTCAGGCCTCGGGCAATATCGATATAGTCTATCCCTACAGTTCCCTTAAGCCTATTCGTGATCTGCTGCGCGGTCGAGTACAGACCGGGGACGGCAACGATGCTTCAGACAAAGTCTGGAGTACCGAGTTGCAGTCAGCTGCCCTCGATGCGGAGCTTGAGATCAAGGTAACTCTGTCTGATATTGAGACTACGATCAAACAGTTTGAAGAAATGCGTGAAGACGACATTATCTATCTCAACAAAGCAGACTATGCCCGTATACATATCAATGATATACCGGTTTTTGATGTCGATATCGGCAGTAATGGATCTAATATGGCAGCGCAAATTGTTAAATCTCTCGCGCCGCATAAATAAGTAAATGATATTAAAATAGCGAGTAACAAAGTATGGCAGATACAGAAACTGAAGCAGTTGTGGACCAGCCCGAAGTGTCGGCAGAAGATGCAATAAAAAACAAAATTAATTCCGATGTTCTGCAGAATATTCCAGTAACAATTTCTGTTGAAGTAGGTCGCGCATCATTGAAAATTCGTGATTTAATGCGTCTTACTCAGGGTAGTGTTGTTGAGCTTGATCGTCTGGCAGGTGAACCGCTGGATCTTTTAGTGAATAATACCCTTGTAGCACAGGGTGAAGTTGTTTTGGTCAACGAGCGCTATGGTGTTCGACTGACCAGTGTCATACCTACAGCGGATCGCGTTAAAAACCTTTAAATCGGGATAAACATGGTTGCTGAATACGGTTGGGCTGAATGGCTGTCAATGATAGCTTCATTTGTACTAGTAATAGGATTGCTGGTAGCCACGTTATTCGCGCTAAAGAAAATCAACCCCGGCATTAGTGGTAGTGGCCGCATGCGCATCCTAGAAGTGAAAAATCTGGGAGCCAGGCAGAAACTCTTGCTGGTCAGTGTCAATGGCGAACAAATTCTGATAGGTTTAACGCCTCAGGGTATGTCCAGATTGGGCGGCTGGCAGCCTGATGAACAGTCGGAGATTGAAGAACAGCTGCAAAGTGCGCCCGCAGAAGAAAAAATAAACAGCTTTAAACAATTATTCAAACAAACGGTGAAGAGACAAAAGGACTAAATTTTGGCTCGATGTTTTATCAGTAAAATGCTCCCTGCTATCAAGACATTGATGCTGGGCTTTTTGATCTTCGCGTTTAATACACCGGCATTTGCAGAGGCCGGACTGCCCATCGTAAATATGGTTGAAAACGACGCCGGGGGCACTGAATATAGTCTGACATTGCAGCTTATTGCGTTGATGACGCTGCTGACATTGTTGCCCAGCCTGCTTCTGATGATGACCTCCTTCGTACGTATTATTATTGTTCTGTCCTTGCTACGTCAGGCACTGGGTACAGCACAGACTCCACCTAATCAGGTGCTCTTGGGTTTAGCCCTGTTTCTAACATTATTTATTATGGCCCCGGTTCTGAGTAGTGTTTATGACGATGCCATCACGCCTTATTTCGAGGAAAAAATTAGCTTTGATGCTGCTCTGGTAGCAGCTGAGACGCCGATGAGAAACTTTATGCTCAATCAAACCCGGGAGACAGACATTGCGATGTTTGCCGAGATAGCTGGCAATGATGAGATCGAGACCCCGGCAGATGTGCCATTTTCCACATTGGTTCCCGCCTTTATCACCTCTGAACTCAAAAGCGCCTTTGCCATTGGTTTCTTGATTTATATTCCATTTGTGGTGATCGATTTAGTGGTCGCCAGTGTTCTGATGTCTATGGGTATGATGATGTTGTCACCGATGATGATATCCATGCCATTTAAATTAATGCTATTTGTTCTGGTCGATGGCTGGACCCTGATCATGGGGTCGCTGGCGGCAAGTTTTGTGACCGCCTAGGAGAATATTATGGATGCAGCACAGGTAATTGATTTGGGGCGCGAGTCCCTGTGGATCGCAGTTAAAGTAGCAGCACCGCTACTGGGTGTGGCTCTGGCTATTGGTCTGCTGGTCGGTATTTTGCAGGCTGCGACCTCTATTCAGGAAATGACCCTTAGTTTTATACCCAAGTTGGCATTGATGGTGTTGGCCCTAGTCATCTTTGGTGGCTGGCAGATTGCTGTAATGGTGGACTTTTTCCAGCGCATCTTTGAGCGCATTCCCACGCTGTTTATTTAATGGACCTGTTGGTCGCTGAAGTAGTAGAGCGGTTTTACATGCTGCTCTGGCCGATGATACGCATATCGGCATTTCTCCTCAGCGCTCCGCTTTTTTCTATTCGCTCTGTCACTGTGCGCATTCGCGTCCTGTTAGCCGTAGTACTGACCTGGATGGTTTATCCATTGACCAGCTGGCCCGAGCTGGATCCCTTTTCCGCGGTTGGTATTAAAGAAGTTTTTAATCAGGTATTTATCGGCGTGATGATGGGTCTCATACTGCAGGTGGTGAATGCTGCTCTGGTGGTCGGCGGTCAGGCAATCTCTGCATCAATGGGTCTGGGTATGGCCAATATGGTCGATCCCAATATGGGTAATGTACCAGTGATTTCCCAGTTCCTTATTATCTGCTCGACTCTGCTTTTTCTCGGCCTTGGCGGCCATGTGCTGGTGATTACCATGCTGCTGGAGAGTTTTAAATTGTTGCCTATAGGCGAAATGATTGGCGGTGAGGAGTTGCTCAAATTGGTGGTGCAATGGAGCAGTATGATATTTTTGGGTGCCGTCCTACTGGCTATGCCGATTCTGGTGTCGCTGCTGTTTATTAACCTGGGTCTGGGCGTGATTACCAGAGCGGCACCGGCGCTGAATATCTTTGCGGTTGGCTTTCCGGCCATGATTCTGGCCGGTATTATTCTTCTGGCTATGTCTATGAATAGCATAGGGTTTCGTATTCAGTGGCTCTGGCGTCAAGGATTTGAGACGCTGAGTCAGGCACTGGGGCTAAGTTAATGTCTGATCAGGATACCAGCGAAGAACGCAGCGAAGAACCCACCGCCAAACGGCTGGAAAAGGCTCAGGAGGACGGGCAGGTTGCGCGATCCCAGGAGCTGGGGGTGGCGGCCATGATGATTGGTATTGCCTGCTTTATGTATCTTTTTGGCGGCTTTCTGCTGACCAAACTCAGTGAGGTCTTTGTCTCTGGCTTTGTGTTTGATCGCAAATCGGTGTTCTCCGACAATCTGTTGCCAGTGACTTTTGGCTCCCAGGCTCTGGACAGCCTTTTGGTGATGGTGCCTATTTTTGCTCTTGCGGTGGTCATTGCGCTGGGCGCGGCCGGCGCACTGGGCGGCTTTATATTCTCCCTGAAGGCTCTGGCCCCAAAGGCCAGCAAGATAAATCCCCTGGCGGGGTTTAAAAGAATGTTTGGCATGAAGGCGGTGGTGGATCTGACCAAGGCACTGACCAAATTTACTCTGGTGGGAGGCGTATTATTTCTGGTGGTAAGCCAGAGCTTTGATCGCTTTATTGCTCTTGGTTTTATGGATGTGGGTCCGGCCATGGCTGAAGCAGGGAAAATCATTGCCGGAGGTACTGTGTTGGTGACTCTGACATTGATTATTGCCGCTGCTATTGACGTGCCCTACCAGATCTATGAATTTAACAAAAAAATGAAGATGACCAAGCAAGAGGTCAAAGACGAGTTTAAAGACACTGAAGGGCGGCCAGAGGTAAAGGCGCAAATCAGGCGCAAGCAGCGGGAAATGGCTATGGGCCAGATGATGGAAGCCGTGGCCGATGCGGATGTTATTATTGTTAACCCGGAGCATTTTGCGGTGGCGCTAAGTTATGATCCATCCAGTGACGGCGCACCGGTTTTGGTGGCCAAAGGTGTTGATTTTATTGCTCAGGGTATCCGGGAAAAAGCCGCAGAGACTGGCGTACCATTGTTTCAATCACCGACATTGGCCAGAGCGCTTTATTTTACGACAGATATTAACCAAAGCGTGCCCGAATCTTTATACTATGCCGTGGCTCAGGTGATTGCCTATGTGTTTAGCCTGAATTCTGTCGGCAGAGGTGGAGGGGCGGCAGAAAAGCCGCAGCCCGAAGTGCCCGCTGGCATGAGATACAATACAGATGGTACCTTGGCTGATTAGCAGATTATTAATTAGCAGGTTATTAATAAGGGGGTAGGGAGCATGAGAGACAACCAACAAGAGCCAACCTTTGAGTTTCAGGACTGGTTTGATGGCGGTGATATTTTTTATCGCTCCAAGGATAAGCAGCGTTTCCAGCTGGCCTTAAATGCCATGATTGACGATGACCTGGGTCTGGCGGTAATAGGCACCAACGAAACTGTGCTCGATCATTACTGCCGCATGCTGGTGGCCCGCCTGCGGGATATGAATATCTTTCAAGTGGAAGTTTTCCTGCCGACCAACACAGACAGTCTGTTAAAACGCTTTAACGAAATGCTGGCAACCATGACCATGGAGCAGGCTAGACAGCCTGCAGACCCTGCATCGCCGGTTAAATTGCTGGTGGTCAATGATGCCAAGTCGGTCAATGAGGAGCAGTGGGCGCTGTTGGTTCGACTGCTGTCTGATTTCCCCGGGGTCAATGTGCGTCTGGTCCTGTTTCTGGATAAAACCGGCTGGCCCAATTACGAAAAGCCACTGACCTTATTTGGCCGCAAACTATATCGCTGGGTGGTAGATACACCGACTCTGGATGAAGCCAGTCAGCTAATGAAAGCGGCAGTGGAACATGGTTTTGAGCGCGAGACAGAAACACTGCTGATGCATACCGGGCTGGGTGCAGCGATTCGAGGCGGCTATGCCGAGGAAGACCCGGATGAATTTATGCCGCCGTTGCCGGGCACTGACGAGAGCGACTATCTGGGAGAAGATTATTCGGAAGCCAACCCATTTCCACTGCAGCCAGTTGAATTTTTGGATGATGATATTGCTGCCGAGGAAGATGATGATGACCAGCCCCGTAAAGGTTCGGGCAAGAACTGGACGTTGATTTTGGCTTTTTTGATGAGCCTGGGAATTACCTGGGTACTGGTGTCCCAGCTTGATTCAGATAAAGGGGGCATAGCTGCTCCCGGACTAGTAAGCAACCCGGGCAATATTACTCAATCTGCTGTTAAACAGCCTGAGTCGCCAGTATCTCAAAAACCAGAGCCTCAAAAGCCATTGCCCCAAAAGGAAAGCCAGGCTGATCAGGCAGCAGCCCTGGTAGAAGCTCTAAGGCAGGAACAGCAGCAGACACAGGCAGTGGCACCGCAACCAGTGGTAGAGCAGATAGTGCCAGCGGCTCCAGTGGTTAAGCCAAGAGCCTTAAGCGCCCAGCAACGAGCGATTGCGGCGGTGCAAAAGGCCCGCGATACCGACTTTTTTGTTCAGCATATTGTTCTCTCTGATAAGCCACAGGCGGATCTTTACAAACAGCGTTATTCTGGATTGGGCTCGGCGATAGTGGTGCCTATCAAGACATCAACTTCTGTAGCCTATGCTGTTATCTCCGGGCCCTTTGCATCACGTGAGCGAGCAGAGAAATTTGCTAAAGGCTCGGGCCGACCTGCCGATTATTGGATTAGAGGAGCGTCGCAATTAGGAGTCGCTCTGGACAGCAACTAACCGGCTCTGGCAGAAGGGTGCAACATGATCGGTCCAGATGATGAATTGTTTAAAACCGAAGGCCCCAGCACCAGCGTTCAGGTAGAAGCGGACGAAAAAAGCAGGGGCGACGAAAAAGCCCCCGCCTCTAATCAGGCTGAACCAGAATATGCTGTTCCAGAGCTTCCGGATATCTTTTCCGACGATGAAAACCCCGAATTGAACGCTGCCCTGTCCGACCTAGGGCTGATCAGCGATAGTGACCCAGACGCCGCCAATAACGAAAGTCGGCTGTTTGATGAATTATTTGAGCAGCGCATCGCTAAAGTAAGGAGCGCGACTGCCGATATTTCTCAACAACTAACATTAATTTCTTCCCCCCAGAAAGCTGGGGCGGATAACCCGGAAGAGCTATGAGTACTCCTGAAGACGAACAGAACAATGTTGACGAGCCACAGATTGACGAGGCAGGGCTTGATGGGTCAGAGGACGCAGTTTCTGAGGAAACTTCTGAACCAGAGCAGATTCAAGAGAGCGCCGAAGATAAAGATATTTCTGCAGCGGATCAAGAGCGTTTTGCCCATTTGTTAAAAAATGCCAAGGATATCTCTGGACGTCTGGAAGTGCTGGTGCCAGGGGTGTTGGATACCGCCGATGCTACTAACAGTGCGGCGGATGTCAGCCGTCGCGCATCGTCTGCGCTGGAGAACGGGCTCGATCATTTGCAAAAGCGGGTCAATGAGCTGGTTGATGCCAGCGCCAAGAGCGCAACTCTCTCTGCACGTATTCTACTAGGCTCGGTTTCGGCGCTGCTGGTTGCCATAGGCCTGTTTGTGTTTATGTCGTTCCAGCTGTCTGATCGAGTGGCCCAGGTTGATGGCATGATGGTTGCGATCAGCAAGCGGGTTGTGCAGATGAATGCAGGCCTTACTAACTTCGAAAAAATGAACTATTCCATTAATCAGCTGGCGATCAAGCAGGCCCAATTTGCAAGCAATCAAAAGCTGTTAGTACAGGCTGTTACTAATGCAGAGGCTGCTACCAAGAATCTGAATGTTCAGGTACCGGATGCGGCTGCCAAGAGCGTTGGTGTGGAGACTAACAAGCTTGCGGTTCAGGTGAAAAGCTTAAAATCTACTCTGTCCAGTCAGGGCGCCCAGCTGGATAAAGTGGCTAGCTCCGTTGTGGCTCTGGGTTCTCAGTTAAAATCATTCGAAGGCCAGGTAGACAATGTGTCAAAGCTTAATGCGGATGTTGAAGCTTTGATTACATTGGAGCGAGACAAATATCTCGATCTGTTGCGCCGTCAGGTTGAGATTGAGGAATCGAGGCTTCCGGTAGAAGAGGAACTGGAAGAAGAGATAGATGACTCTATTGTTGTTTATCCCTATGTCAGCGCTCGCTAAGGTCTTGTTTGACACTGGCCCGGTAGCCTAAAACAGAAGCTCTTCATCCTCAGCGCTGGCATCAGCGCTGTCCTCTAAAGCCAGCTGTTCTGGCTCTTCTTCCGCCCTGGGCAACAAGACTGAGGACAATGCCTGCTTGAGGGTCAATTCGGTGCGAGAAAAAAGCAGACTTCCGCTCTCATCTAAAGAATTTGCCAGTCTTGGCATATCCTCCGCACTTGCGGTGACTGACTCAAAAGCCACATTGTAGATAGTGGATACATGCTGAGGTGGCAGCCAGGATTCAATAGAGCCCCGCAATGTGCTAATTACTGTGGTTGGTTTGGGCTTTTTGGCAGTGCCGGCCTGTCCATCGGCAACTCCCATGGCGAAAATACTCTCAATATGTTTTTTCAGTACATGCTCGTAGCGTGGCTTCAGGGCAACCAGATCATTGCTGTTAAACCCCTCTGGTGGCTTGCCGCACATGGCATCCCAAAGCGCTTTGCTGCTCAGCCCCAGAAAACTGCTGTCTGCATTGCTGTCGCCGCTCTTACTGTCTGCTTTATCGTTCCGAGCAGAGGCGATTTTTTCCAGGTGATTGACGCGATCAATCAGATAGATAATTAAAATTACAGCAGCAGCTGTGCCGAGAAAAACAGCCAGAAGTAGTGCTGTAATCATTGTTTTTCTCCCGCTTTAATTCTTGTCATTTTCCTGCTCTGTATTGGGCGCGTCGTCTTCCTCTGATTCTATGTCGCTACCCTGCTCAGTTTCACTTCGTAAAAATTGTAGTGCTGTAATCGGCTGGTCAAGACCCAAGTCAAAAGCCACTTTGTCAGCCACCTGTTGCACCATGGTAATAGCTTTATTTATGTCAATTTGCATTGTTTGGTACATACAGCCCAGTGAAAAAATTTCATCGGCAAATTCTGCTGGTATATAAGTATATATAACACCGTTCAGTGTTTTGGCTGTCTGAAATGGACTGGCTTTGGGTGGCGTCGGGCGCTCTTTGCCCTCAGCAGCTGCAACATTACATTGGTCTTGAAATGCAACAGTCTTTTTTGCCGCTTCAATAAAAACCTTGTCAATATGGGAGCGACAGCGAATGCCAATACGAACTTTATAGGCTCTTGTAGTGCGGGAGTCATCGTTCAATTCCGCTGCTTTTACATAATCATTTTTGGCTGCGGCCATTGCGGCTTTGGCTGCCTTGTTTTTAAAGATTGATAAAACCATGATTTAATCCCCATCCACATTAAGATGGTGCCTTAACTTTTTCACGCTACTGGAAAGAATCTGACTCACTCTAGATTCACTGACATCGAGTACGGCACCAATTTCTTTTAGGTTCATCTCTTCGACATAATAGAGAGAGATCACCGTGCGCTCGCGCTCTGGCAATGTCTCAATCGAATCAACCAACGAGGCCATAAACTGCTCTTCGGCAATCTGGGCTTCCGGCTCATTGATCTCGCTGGCAGGCATATCTACTGTATCTGGTAGCTGTGACTCCAGTGAAACCGTCTGAAATCTATGGGCATGAGTGCGTTCTTTTTGGAAGCTCTCGATATCTTTACCCATAAACTCTGCCAGCTCCGACTGAGATGGCTCACGGCCAAGCTCTCCGGTCAGTGCAGCAGTGGCTTCATTGTGGTCGCGAATATTAACAATGGCGGAGCGGGGCAGATAGGAGAGTTTGCGCACCTGATCCAGAATAGCACCGCGAATACGATTTTTAGCAAAGACCTCAAAGTCGACACCTTTGGAGGCGTCGAAGGAGTTGTTGGCCTCAAACAGACCGATCATGCCGACCTGAATTAGCTCGTCCAATTCCATAAAGTTGGGCAGTCTGGTTTTCAAATGCAGGGCCACACGCTTTACCAGTCCCACATGGGCCAGCAGCGCGTCGCTGTTAGTATCAGCGTTCTGAATATCTTCATAAACCTTCAGATCGGCCATAGTAATTGCTTACCCAGTCTTTGATTGCTGCATGGCCAGGCGTTCGATAAAGAACTGAAGCCCGCCGCTCATAGAAACATTTTTATCCAGGTTGGTAACCACTTTACCCAGAGCACGGAAGTCACGACTGGCAATGCTGGATGGGGCAAAATTGACTAATGGCTGAGAGGCTTTAATCGCTCGCAATACCATTTCATCCTGGGTTATGGAATGTAAGTAATCGACTCTGCTACCCAGAAAGTTTTGAATAACCGAGTTGATGCTGCCATACAGGCGCTCACCTTCGTCCTGAGAAAATACGCCGTTAGGGATCAGGCCTATATTATTAAGCTGATAATCCTGAATCATCACCTTGATAGTGCCATAGGCATCGGCAATGGAAGATGGCTCATTTTTCAATACGATAAAGCGGTGCTGACAGGCGCGCAAAAAGGTCATTACTGTGTCTGATAGTCCGGCGGCAAGATCGACAATAAAGTAATCCAGATCTTCTTCAATATCTGAAAATGCCTGAATAATCCCAGCCGTTTCTGCCTGACTGAGGCTGGCCATATGCTGTATGCCACTGGCGCCTGGCACCAGCTTTACGCCCATAGGGCCTTCAATAATAATCTCATTGACGGTTTTTTCGCCGGACAGCACATGGCTAAAGTTATAGGGGGTGCGACAGCCCATGGCCAGCTGTGCATTAGCCAGACCGAGGTCGGCATCAAACACCATGACTTTTTTGCCCATTGAGGCAAGCATAACAGCCAGATTGACCGAAACGGTAGTTTTGCCGACGCCGCCTTTACCGCTGGCGATACCGATTATTTGAGTGGTTGTGCTATTAGACATTCTTTAACCTTTTAGTCACCATTTTTCTGGCAAACGTATTTTTATATGCACGGGACTCGATACTGTTGGCTGGCATAAATGCCAAGCCATTGTCCGCAGAGATTAAACCCAAGGGAAAACCAAAAACAGGTAAAACTTCTACGAGCTTCCCTGCGCGGCTGACGGTAATTGATGATTTTAGTGCTCTTCTCATTTTCGTTGATCGCCCAATGGTAGTCAAACAAAACTAATCGGCAAATGGGCCAGCGCGTGCTGCGCCAGAGCATGTCCGGTTATTGTTGTTGCCGGGTCGATAATACTCGGCTCCGCGGCAGCCACAGAGACAGGTGTGTCCCGATTGAGTAATGTATTGATCAGTGCCCAGGGGTAGACGCCAGTTTCAAGGCGCGACAGCATCACAGATGACCATTCAATGCCCTCAGGACGAATATAGCGTTTAACAGAAGCTTCGGAGGCATCCGCGGCAACCACTAAATGTGGTTGAGCATCTGGCAGCAATTTTAAAAGGCTGCTGCTGTGGACTTCTACATCTTCCCCGGGGGTATCTATGATAATTAATTTGCGTGAGTCCAGTTCTTGCAGCAGTTGCTCGAGCATCTCCGGACTATTGGTGCGGAAAGTCTCGACTCCTGCCTGAGAACCCACCAGTTGCGATTGATTCCAGGCCCCAAAGCGACCGTCATTGAAGCTGATAATGGCAACCTGGTGCTCGCCATAATTGAGCGCAGCCTGTTTGGCTAATCTGCCAGCCATCAAGGTTTTACCTGAGCCAGAGCTACCGGCAATTACATGAATGCCTTGCATATTATCCAGCAGATCGATGCTGTTAACACTGGATCCTAAGGCTTCAGCAATCGCGGTTAAGGCCTCAGTCATATCTACACTTTGATTGATAATATCTGTTGCCAGAGCGCGCAGCCCAATGGGCATGCCGGTTTCATTAAAGGCTTCGACCAGAGGGCGCATCTCATCGGCGACAGAATGAGTGCCACTCCAGGCATCCAGTTGCTGGGCCAGTTTAAATTCATTGCGCATAGCGGCGAGTTCCTGTTTCACCAGATCGACAATCTCTCTGGCTTTGAGGTTGTCTCGATCCTCAGCGATACGATTGTTCTCGGTATTCTGTTCAAGCAGAGCCTGTCGATCCAGCTCCTCTTTAAACAGGAGGTTGGTGTCGTCGGTGAAGCTATCAATAAGGTCAGAGGCAAAATCCGTTGGCATAGGGCTGTCGGCCGGATCACCACCTGTACTCTTAAATATCTGCGATTCCATAACATCGTCAAAACTGGGCATATTGCCCAGCGCCACTCGGGGCTGAGGCTCTTCCAGACGCGGCGCCTGTAGCTCGTCCAGAGCCGCACTTGCCTGAGAGGCTAAATCAATGGCGACAATAATTTCAGTCTGGTTGCTAGCCTTTTTGTTCGACACGACCAGAGCGTCGGCACCATAGAGCTCTACAACTTTCTCCATAGCACTGCGGCTGTCCGCGGCTAAAACTCTCTGTAGTTCCATTTTCCTATTACCTCAGATTAATTGCTGTTATCGACCGCGACTGTTGCGACCACTTTTACCGCCTGATCATCAGGAATTTCGCTGTATGACAGGACGGTCAGGTCACTGAGACGGTGTTTAATAATTTTTGCTAGCCAGGGGCGGATGCCTGGAGACACGACCAGCACAGCTGGATGTCCCTGGTTTTCAACTTCCTGGGTGTTTTCGGCGAGGGCTTTGAAAAGGCTCTCTGCCAGTTTGGGTTCTATAACCAGACCCTGATTGCTGCTGCTCTGCTGCAGCACATTGTGCAGCATCTGTTCCAGAGACGGATCCAGAGTAATAACGGGCAGGCTGTCTGCTACATCAATCAGGCTCTGCACAATCATACGGCCAAGTCTGGGGCGCACTGCGGCGGTGAGTTCATCTGCGTCCTGGGTGCGGCCACTCTCTGTCGACAGCACTTCAATAATGGTGCGCATATCGCGAACAGAAACCGATTCGTCGAGAATATTCTGTAACACCTTGGTAATAGTGGCCAGAGGCAATTTGCCTGGAACCAGATCTTCGACCAGTTTGGGTGATCGTCCGGCGACCTTATCCAGCAATTGCTGGGTTTCGTCGTGGCTTAACAGTTCCGCTGCATTGTCCCGCAACAGAGTGTTGAGATGGGTAGCGATCGCCGTGGCGGCATCGACCACGGTATAGCCCAATGTGCGTGCATAGTCTCGCTGAGAAGGCTCGATCCAGATAGCATCCAGACCAAAAGCGGGCTCCTTGGTGGGTATACCTTCGACAGTGCCGTGGACATGTCCGGGATTAATCGCCATTTCGCGGCCAACCTTAATCTCGCCTTTGCCGCGCACCACGCCATTCATCACAATATGATAGGTATCCGGGGCCAGATCCAGATTGTCGCGGATGCGAATAGGTTGTACCAAAAAGCCCAGCTCTGCTGAAAGCTTTTTGCGCACCCCTTTAACTCGCGGCAGCAATTGACCGCCGGTTTCCGGGTTAACTAAAGGGATCAGTCCGTAGCCTATATCCAGGCCAACCAGATCTACCTGATCCACATCGTCCCAGTTTAATTCTTCTTTGTTGGCCTTCTCCGCAGCGCTCGCACGCAGGCTGTCGGCATCATTTTGCGCGGAAATCTTGTTGGCACCTTTAGATAGCATTATCCCGAGACCAACCACCGCCAGGGCCAGAGTGAGAAAGACCATATGAGGCATACCGGGCACCAGGCCCAGCAGCAAAAGAATACCGCCGGCAACAAACATAGCCATGGGGTTGTTAAGCTGCGACTTTGCCTGCTCGGTCATGGATTCAGAGGTAGTTACCCGGGTTACGATAATTGCGGTGGACAGGGACAGCAGCAATGAAGGGATCTGAGCCACAAGGCCGTCACCAATGGTCAGCAGTACATAGATGCGACCGGCTTCGGAGAAACTTAAATCATGTTGCGACAGTCCGATAGCCAGACCACCGATAATATTGATTAACAGAATTAGCAGGCCAGCAATGGCGTCACCGCGGACAAACTTGGATGCACCATCCATGGAACCGAAAAAGTCCGATTCCTGGGAAATCTCTTCGCGCCTTGCTTTGGCCGTGGCCTGATCGATGACTCCGGCATTTAAGTCGGCATCAATCGCCATTTGTTTGCCGGGCATGGCATCCAATGTAAAACGTGCGATAACCTCCGACACGCGGCCAGCACCTTTGGTCACAACAATAAAGTTAATGATCATAAGGATGGCAAAGATAATAAAACCAACCAGATAGTTGCCGCCGATAACAAATTCACCAAAGGCTTCAATAACCTTGCCGGCAGCGTCTGGGCCCTCGTGGCCCTTGACCAGTACCAGTCTGGTTGATGCAACATTGAGGCCCAGCCTAAGCATGGTGGCCATCAGCAAAATGGCAGGGAACGAACTGAAGTCCAGGGGTTTGGAGCTATTGATGGCGATCATAATAATGATCAGGCCAATCACAATGTTAAAGGTGAACAGGAAGTCCAGCAAAAATGCCGGTAGAGGCAGCACCAGCATCGAAATAATCAACAGCACCAGGAAGGGAATGCCCAGTCCAGACAGTTCGATTTTTGACAGGTCCTGTCGTAGGTTTGACAGTGTTGCAATAGCCATCTAATAAAAACCCTATTAAAAACAGTTGGTTACAAAATTCTGTATTGACGAAGCACATTTATTTTCGCCCTTTAAGGGTTATTGAGCAAAAACTGTGCCAGTCATGCCTGTTGGTGGTTAATTTGCTGGTGGACTGGGTCTGGGTGGCGTTGGTTTTTAACAGTATTGGCCCTAAAGCCTGAGCCATATGTGCCGATATTAATGACAGGAACCTAAGTCAATCAACTCTCTGATAAAAACGGTAGGAAGTGCAATGACAACTATTTTTTCACAGCAACTGAGCAATGGGCTCAGCAAGGCTAAAGGGTTTATCTCTATCAGCCTGTTAGCAGTGCTGGCCAGCGGCTGCGCCACAACATCTGATCAGTACTCGGATGCCATGGTTGATAACATGATTAACAAGCAAGAGAATATTATGGCGACCGGCTATGCGGTTATCAGCGTTCAGCCCCATGATAACCCCGCTCAGCAGCGCCTGCTGTCTATTCGCGCGTCCAAGCTGGATGCCTACAGATCATTGATGGAACAGGTCTATGGTCAGTATCTGGACGCCAACACCACCGTGGCCGAAATGATTGTTGAGAGTGATGCATTTAAGGCGCGGGTACAGGGCGTTATCTATGGCGCGCAGTTGGAGAGCATCTCTCCGGTTGGCGATGACACCTACGAAACCACATTGACCCTGAACCGGGATATTGTCGATGATCTGCGCGTGCTCTATCTAGAGCAGATGGCTGAAGGCGCCTAAACCAAAATGCTGATCAAAAGCACACAATTGGCACGGCTGTGTCTGACGCTGATTCTGCTAGCGATTCCACCTCAGGTGGCAGCTGAGACTGTTAAGACTGAGAGCGCCGCGGTTAAACTGGAAGCGGTTAAGCAGGCGCTGATTGATCTGGCACTGGGCACAGAGGTCAAACTCGACAGTGCCGCCTATCTAGATAGCAATGGCGCGCTGCATGAAGCCTCGGTGATGTCGACTAATACCAAAGTGCGCGGCATTCGCGTGCTGTCATATTTGCAGGAAGCTGGAATAACCACAGCCAGAGTTGATGCCAGCATGCTTTCTGATGCCAGCTGCCCCGGATTCCGTCCAGGCATACGCCGAGAAGCTACAGTGCGTCTGGTGCTTGATCCTGCCAATGTCAGCCCCAACCGACCGGTGGGAGATCATTATTACAATGAATTATTGGCTCTCTCCGAGCAGACGTTACTGGCGTCCCTAGCTGGATCCAGGGACTGGTCGGTAAAGCCAGAGGTTCATTATGCCAATGCCTATCAGGCTTTTGTGCAGGGCAGTAGTGCAGACAACGTACCTTACAGATTTGATATTGTGCTGCGTGATCGCAATCCCGCCGATGAATTGACCAGCAGAAAACAGCGAGCCCTGTACCACGGCGCACGGGCCAGTCGCGGAGCATTTAACTGGGTGGCTAAAAAGCTGCCCACAGCAGATAAGTATGAGCCCTGGCCAGCCGAATCTCTGGCCTATGAATTGATACTTATCGATCGTGCAACAGAGCAGCCACTGTGGAGCCAGACTCTGCCACTGGACTATCCCAGAGTAGAGCGCGGCTACAGCAAGGATCCACTGCCGATAAAATTCAAGCGCCAGGTGCAGGCGGTGACAGACCGCTTTATCAGTCAGGTAACAGATCAGATGGACTGTTATGCCCAGGCCTACCAGTTGACGCCAATCAGTGGTGATAATAAGCATATGGCTATGAATGCTGGCTTTGTGGCTGGTATTAAAGTGGGCGATCAGTTTTTATTATCTGATGATGCCAATATTATGGATCGTGCAGTGAACCCAGCGGGACTGGAGAATCTGTCTCTAGCGCAGGTGGTTTCAGTCAGCGCCCACAGTGCGTCATTGAGACAGTTAGCAGGCCCACAGCGGGCTCAGGCAGATTTACGCAACCTGATTGCCGTGCATCTTTAAATGCACCAATTTTAGATATGGCGATAACAGAGGAAAGAACAATGCAAGGTTCCAATAACAAACTTATCAGTGATATGGACAGAATTCGCAGGGCCTGTCTGGTGGCATTGGTCTCTATTATTGCCACCGCTTTACTGGCAACTGTTGCCGCTGGCACTGCCAATGCAGAGAATGGTTTTACCAATACTGCAGCGTCGCAAAAGGCGCTGGCGCGACTGGTTAAAGATATCGACCTGCTGCGTCCGGCTCTGGAGGCCAAGTCTGAAGTGTCATCAGATGGTTATTATATGATTCGTCGTGGCGAGACTCTCGACGGCATTATTGCCAGTGCTCTGCCGGGGCTGCCCCTGCGCAAAAATATTTTGCGTCAGGCAATAGTACGGGCCAACCCCCATGCATTTAAGCGCAGAAACCCAAACTGGATGTACGCAGGCAAGCGCATTAAGTTGCCCGACAGCGGCGATATTCACAGGGTGATTTTTACTCAGTCCAGCGACAAAATGGACAAGGCGAAAAGTGCCCGTGAAGAGCGCAAAACCTGGGTGCATTATCCTTAGGGTGCGGTTAAGGGAAAGGTGACCATTTGCTGGGTCCAGAGCAGTTAAATTTTGTGGCCAAACCCAATCCGATTTTTTTGGAGGGGCTGGTTGCGATTCGAGTTTCTGAGCAGATGGCTAAAGATCTGGGCCTGAGAGATAACCAGGTCATTCGCGGCGTCATTGAAAACCGCGGCGACCTGCTTAAGTTAATTCTCAATAACCGCGAGATTGATTGGCCGGGCAGCAAGCGATTCAAGCCGGGTGACAGAATCGATTTTCGAGTCGAAGGCTCAGTCTATGGGCGTTCATTAAAACCAATTGCCAGTGCCCAGCCATCCCCAGTCTCCCCATCAATGGCTCCATCAGCTCGGCTGTTAAGTCTGATCTATCGCCCGGATCAGCCTATGGTTACAGCACAATTATTGCAGCCGGCATCCCTCAGCGGGCTGCTGACTCAGCTTGCTGCCAGTGATCAGACACAGCAGTTGAGCCAGCTTATGCAGAGCATGGGGCGGCTGTCTCCGGAAATGATTAAAAATGCCCTAGTGCATTCTGGACTGTTTGGTGAGTTTTTACTCAGCGGCCAAAGTCATACTGGGCCGGATTTAAAACAGTGGCTCCGGGGTCTTTTGCGCTTTGCAATGGCCCAGTCCCAGACCCAGGCGGTAGTGGAACTTGAAGCTGCTATCGATAATCTTGAAAGTCGCCAGTTAGATAGTTTGCAGGCACAGCTAAACCGAGAGCTGTCCTATAGTTTTACCCTGCCATTTGTCGATGCCAATCCGGTTGAGGTGCAGTTTGAGCGAGGTCCCTACGACAGTGAGCATGGGGAGGCAGACTGGGTTATCAATCTGCACACCGAGTCTCAGGAGTTGGGTCAGCTGTGGCTTAAGACGACCCTCAGACCAGATAACAGTCTGGAGATGATTATGTGGGCTGAGCGAGCTGCGGTGGCACAGCTGGCTCGCACGGCAACCTCTGAGTTGGAATACGAACTACAAAGTTTTGGTTTGCAGCTCAATAAAATCACCGTACTAAACGCAACCAGGCCGGGCCTTGATCCTGCTCTCAGTAGCCCTGGCCATGTGGTGGATGTGCGCACATGAGTTACAGGCCGAGCAAGAAAGCCGTAGCTTTGGAATATGGCAAAAACCCGACACCATTATTGACCGCAAAAGGTGAAGATGGGGTGGCCGAGGCTATTATTGCTGAAGCGCGCAAACAGGGGGTGCATATTGCCGAGGATCCGCAGCTGGTGGCATTGCTCAGTCAGCTGGAACTCAACCAGGAAATTCCCGAGAATCTGTATGTGGCCGTAGCGGTAATTTTATCCTGGGTGTACTGGCTAAAAGGTATGGAGCCTGAGGATAACCCCGGGGAATAGAAGGTTCAGGCGTCGCCCATGGTTTGGCGACTGCGGTTGGAGCGCAACTTGCCCAGCCGGTCATAGACTTCCACTGTGCTCTGGGGGTCTGGAGACTGAATCGTCTGTAGGGCGCCGCGAATGGTCTCTAACTTGCGGGTAATCAGCACTTCATTGCGGCGATGCAAATCTTTGCATCCGGCGATAAGATCCATAACTTCATCCCACAGGGCCAGAGTATTGGCGGTGGTCTGCGGATCCTCACTGTAGGTTTTGACCCGCTCAAGCAGATCCTGATCACCCAGAAAGGTGAGGATTTCGAGCTTTTGAGTTTGTAATATTTCGAAGTTGCTAAGGTCTTTCTGTTTGAGTGCCTCGAACTCACTTTCGAGCACGGCCTTTAATGCCTGAGCCTTGTGTAGCACCTGGGAGAAGTATTCTGATTCTGAATTTTCCATAGCGCTAAGATACTTTTAATGGGGCTAATAAGATAGCGCTGGTTAGTAAATAACCAGCCCTAATATTATTATTTCCCGCCAATCATTTTCTCGAGTGAAACGAAGCTCTCGGCAATGCGTTTGGCATCCAGTGGATAATTGCCTTCTTCGATTGCCTGCTTGATGCGCGCTACTTTCTCAGCATCAAAATCCGCCTCGGACAGGGCAAGCTCCGCAGCTTCGCTAAGAATTACTTCATCTTGCTGGGGCTTGGCTGCAACTTTGTCTACAGCACCGGCATCAGCCTGCTTGTTTTTTACCTGGTCTGCATTCGGGTTTAACTGAACCGAAGCTCTGCCAAGTTGTGAAATTGGATCTGTCATATCTTTTACCTCAAGCAATATGCTTACAAATTACTCTGTCTTCTCAGTATATCGGCAGCATTAGAATTTTCTATAGGGCAAAATTGCATTATTTTTAATTTAATTTCAGTCTGGCCTGCAAGCCTTACAGGCCGCGGGCCTGACCTGGGCCTGTGACTAATGCACGCACTGTTTCAGCAGACTCAGGGTTCAATAATGTTATCTGTTGATCCATTTTACCACTTTCCATGGCGGTCATGGTAACGCTGATTGTTAACAGGCCAGAGCCTACACTGAGCATCACATTGTCGCCTTTATTGATCATGGCGGCGGGTCTTAGATCGGATAGACGCAGCAGTTGATTTGTTCTTATGCTGCGTATTGCTTCCATCTGCACAATGTCTTTTCTGCTTAGCAGAGCATCCTCTGGCAGATTACCGTAGTACTCTTTCAATACAGTGTTATCCGCGCTGAGCTTTTGTCCCCGGCTGAGGTTGCTGGTGGTCATAATGACCATATTCTTAACATTGAAATCCCGTCGCGACAGAATATGGTCGGCGCTGAGGTCTCGGGCTGCCACAGCCTGTTCCAACAGTCGACCAGGAAAGCGCTGGCTGGGATTGGTCGATCTCAGGCCGCGGCTGATTTGGCTGACAGCATTGCTGCTAATACTCTCTCCTGCAAGCACATCCCTGTTTAGGAGAAACACCTGCGTGCTCTCCATCAGGTGCCGCTTGACTACCACTTCTCCAGCTTTCACCGCAGTTGTCAGCATATAACCCTTACCGCTGTTGGCTAAATTTTCAAGATTTTTCATTGGCGTTCTGGCTGGCCGTTGCACCACTGTCTTCTCTATATCCTGTGGTCGCAGAGATTGATTGGGCTGCATGTCTCGGCGATACACAAAACCCTGAATCAGCGGCTGAATTTTTACCCGGATAAAGGCTTTCCAATCACTGTCTGGGCACTGGGCCAGAATTGTCTGGTTGCTGTTGGTATAGGGAAAACTAATGCTATAGGCGCTGTCGCAGGCCGGTACTTTTAGGCGCCGATCCAGGGCAACAATCTGCACCTGACTCACTGACAGTTGTTCCTGCTCTGCGACCCAGGCCTGGGCGCGATCAATCAGCAGCTGCTTATTAATATCGATTTGGGCATTGCCTGGGACAGCGCTTTGAGCGCTGACAGCAAAGCCTAAAAACAGCATGCATATTGTGGTTGTTAGCTTGGTCATGGCGCGAGTATGGGCCACAAGATCAGCTGACGCAATACCGACAGAGCGGCAATAAACAGCGGCAAAAAGCTGCCACAAAAGCGGCAAACTATTCAAACCTGAAATAGAAAAATAACCTTAACTACATGATTTAAAACGATATTGTAATTTAAATGCGGCATTGTCGAGTGACTTGGCATCTGTTTTGCATTACTTGGGATGGAGATAAATGTTTTCCGACAGGTAAGCAATCGACAGACAGGAAAAAAACTTTAATAGGTTTGATATGAGTATTTTAGATACAGGTTTTAGCATACATGAACGGGCACTGGGTTTGCGTGCTCAGCGCATGGAATTGATTGCGCAGAATATTGCCAATGTGGACACCCCACATTTTAAAGCCCGAGATCTTGACTTCAAGGCAGTGCTGAATGAGACCCAGAACTCCCTGAGTACTACTCAGAGCGGCCATATCAAATCAGCAGCGGCCCAGGGCCAGGGTGATCTGGTTTACAGCATTCCATTCAGCACGTCACTGGATGGCAACACAGTTGAGCTCAGTGTTGAGCAGGCCAAGTACGGTAAAGCTGCAGCCCAGTATCAGGCGACTTTAAGATTTATTGAGGGCGATATCAGCGCAGTGCGCAAGGCCCTTAGAGGAGATTAATAGACTATGTCATTTAATAATATTTTTGGAATAGCAGGCTCGGCCCTCAATGCTCAGATGGTGCGCATGAACTCTACCGCATCGAATATGGCAAATGCTGGCACTGTGGCTTCCAGTCCAGATGAGGCTTACAAAGCCAAGCGTCCTGTATTTGAAACTCTGCTCAATCAAGAGATGACGACCCAGGGTGCGCAATATGTTGGCGGCGTCCGGGTTAGCGGGATGGCTGATGACAATACCCCCAACCGAAGAATTCTCGACCCGGGCAACCCTAAGGCCGACAAAGACGGCTTTGTCTATGAATCCAACGTCAATGAAGTAACGGAAATGGTTGAGATGATGGGTTCCGCCCGAAGCTATCAGAATAATGTTGAAGTTGTTAATACAGCCCGTGAATTAATGATGCGCACCTTAGATATCACTAAGGCCTGAGGACTTTTAAATGGTAGATAACATAACAGGCAGCTCGTTTCTAACCTCTGAGCAATATGCAGATCAGCAGATTGAAGCCCTCTCCGGGGAAGATGAGTTAGGCCGCGATGCATTTTTGACCTTGCTGACCACTCAGCTGACCAACCAGAACCCATTGGATCCCATGGACAACGAAGCCTTTGTTGCCCAGCTGGCTCAATTCTCGTCTGTGGAAGGCATTAAAGGTATGCAGGCTTCCCTGGAAGATATGGTCAGTGGCATGCGCCAGGATCAGATGCTCACAGGAGCCAATCTGGTGGGCAAGAAGGTGGCTGTTGAAGGTGGTTACTTTGATGGTGGCAATGGTGCTATCTCTCAGGGATCTATCGACCTGCCCAACGGTGCTGAGTCGGTGATCTTCAGTGTCTATGACCCGGCTTCCGGAGATTTGGTTTTCCGTGAAACTCAGGGTGCACAGCTGCCAGGGCGTCTGGACTTGAATTGGAACGGCTATAACCGCGAAGGTGAGTTGGCGGCTAATGGCAGCTATGTGATGAATGCCAGCATTGTGCGCAATGGCAAACTTGAAGCTGCACCTGTCACCACCATGTCTCAGGTTAAGAGCGTGAGCTGGGATCCACAGGCACAGGAATTATCACTCGAGGTTGGTGATGGCGATTTTGTCACGCTGGCTGAAGTCGAGCGAATTGGAATTTAATCAAAGAATTTATAAGGTAAAAAGGAGAATAACGAATGTCATTTTATACCTCACTTACAGGTCTGAACGCAGCGACAACAGAGCTATCTGTAACCTCAAACAATATTGCTAACTCCGGTACTTCGGGCTTTAAACGCTCCGATGCTGACTTTGGCGATATTTTTGCAACATCTCCACTGCAGAAAGCGTCCAGTGTTATTGGTCGTGGTGTATCTCTGAAAGAGGTGAGCCAGGAGTTTAGTCAGGGCAACATTGAGTTCTCTGCAAACTCTCTGGATTTGGCAATTACTGGTGATGGTTTCTTCCCGCTGGAATCTCCTGACGGCACTAAGATTTATACCCGTAATGGCGCCTTTATGCTGAATGAGCAAAACCAGATGGTTAACAGCGCCGGTCAGGCTCTGCAGGCACTGCCGGTGGATTCGACCAACAAAGCTGACTTTGGTGAGCCTATGAGCGCACTGGCTATTCCCCGAGCTACAGTATCTGAGTTTCTGCCGACTACCGAGGTAGAGTTGGGACTTAACCTGCCATCGGATGCAGCGCCAATTACTGAAGCCTTTAACCCAGCGAAACCAGAAACCTATAACAAGACAACATCTTTAACGGTCTACGGTACTTCTGGTTCGAGCCACCTGGCCACTATTTATTATGTAAAGACGGCAGAAGCTACAGCTGATGTGCCATTCAACAAATGGCAGACCTATGTTTACATTGATGATCAGGCGGTTGACTCTGCATTGATCCAGGCGTCAGATACTGCTGGCGACCAATACTTTGTCAACAAGTATGGCGAAGTTAAAACTCAGTCTGAGCTTTTGGAGTTACAGAAAACCAGTGCCGAGAGTGAGAAGTATCTGGTAACTTTGGGTACTCTGTATAAGAAGTATTCGTTTGATAATCTTTCGACGCCAACAGACTCGCAGCCAGCCAGTGTTAATTTTGCTGTTGCTGAAGACTCTGTCTACATTGATGATCTCAATCTTACAAACAATAGTGACGGTATTAATTTTACTGATGGCGCGATGTCCAGAGCCGCACTATCAAATATGTTTAGTCTGAGTATTGATGACTCTCCAGCGAAAAGTATAGGCTTGGAGCACCTCGCGGGCTCGTCGCAAAAGTTGTCGGGCTCAGAAATTGCCTTTGAGCTTACTAATGTTATCAATGATCGATTTGGTGATGGCAAGTCATTTGACTTTACAGCGGCTGCGTCACATAACTTTAAATTTACCAGGATAACGAGCGGTGGTGTAGAAACCACGACTACCCTTGATATCCCAACAATCTTGAGTGATCACAGCCCCACGGACTTCGTTAACAACCAGATTTCCGCAGAGCCATTAGCATATGCAATGGATGTGGCTTTAAAAGCCGACGGTTTTACTGATATTTCCGTATCCTATGACGCGGCAAGTCAGGGCTTTAGATTTTTGCAGGATAATGGTGGCACAGATTCCCTATACCTGAGTTCAGGAGCTGCTGGGACGGACACTAATGCTGTATTTGGTTTGCCGCCACAGACAGCAGAGGCTGACGGCACCATTATATCCCATGGCATATTGCTACCTGCCCTCGATACTGACGCTTCAGATGTTCTACTAAAAAATGTACGCCCCAATGGCACGTCATTTACCGCAGCGACTAATCAGCGTTATGGTATTTCAGTGAGCTATACAGAGGGTAAATTTATTGTTGCATCTGGTACTACTGGTGATGAATCAAGCCTGTCGATTACCAATGTTTCCGATATGGCCCAAACCCTTTTGGGGATGGAAGCGGAAGGCCATTTAGTAGAGGCGGAAACCTCACAGATTAATAATCTGCCTGCGGTTCGTGGTCAGCTGTCTTCTCCCGCTGTGGTAACGGGTAATCAGATGGGTGTTGACCCTCGCAAGTCATTTTTGGTCAACACTGATAATCAGAATGTGACTGTGATCGTTGATGGTATCTCTGCGCAGATCCAGCTGACTGAAGGTCAGTATTCGATAGGCACATTCACCGAGCATTTGCAGTCGAAAATCAATTTGATGGCTGATGCCTTAGGGCGAAGTGTCTCTGGTGTAACTGTAGGCTTTGATGAAGGCGCAGAATCTCTTGTCATTACTGGAGCCACTGCATCTGACTCTTCATTTATTCAGGTAGCAGGGCATGCTGACTGGGGTCTGGAAGATATCGATGCAGGTTTTGGTAAAACATCATCTTATATTGAGTTAGTTCCAGACACCTCTGGTACCAGTGAAGTCTATGTTACTCAGGACAACGCAGGTAACTGGATTGAGACTACAGATAAAGCAGATTTTGATGATGAAGATATTCCTTACTGGACTCCCATCTTCCTGGACAAGGGCGAGCTGACATTTGATACCAGTGGTACTTTGGTATCACCAATTGGCGGAGCTAAGTTGGAGAGTGACAACATTACTGGTGGCTCAATCAATCTGGCATACAACAACAGTACCCAGTTTAACAGCCCATTTGCGGTCTTGAGTCAGGCACAGAACGGTGCTCCGGAAGGGGACTTGGTCGGTGTAAATATCGGCGATGACGGTCTGGTGGTTGCCAGTTACTCCAATGGTTCGCAGAAGTCTCTGGGTAAAATTATTCTGGCTAACTTCGCCACTCCTAAAGGTCTGCGTCAGGTAGGTGATACCAGCTACTCGGCAACCTCCGGTTCTGGTGATCCAACATTGGGTGAACCAGGTGCTGCAGGTTTCGGAACCATTCGAGCTGGTGCGCGGGAGCGCTCCAACGTGGATCTGACTGCTGAACTGGTTGATCTGATTACCGCCCAGCGAAACTTCCAGGCTAACGCCAAAGCAATTGAGACAAGCTCCTCGCTAACTCAAACTATTATTAATATCCGCGGTTAATAAACAGGATTACAACAGAGAACTGATATGGACAGATTAGCATTTACAGCTCTTGCCGCAGTGCAGGGTAATGCGAAAGTTAGAGCGCAGGTTACCAATGCTCTGGCCAATGTCTCGACAGTTGGCTTTAAAGAGAGCCTCCAGGTGGCAGTGGATACGGTGAAAATTGATGGCGCTGGTTATGACACGCGCTTTCAACCAACGGTGCATACCAGGGATGTGATTAATTTGAAGCCGGGTGCTGTGGCCATGACGGGCAACCCCATGGATATTGCCATGAACGAGCAGACTGTTCTGGGTGTTCAGGCTAACAATGGTGAAATTGGTTTTACCCGCCGCGGTGATCTGCGCGTTTCGGCTACCGGTGTGATTGAAAATGCTGCCGGCCAGCTGGTGCTGGGTGAGGCTGGACCTCTAACAGTGCCTCCCGGTCAGTTAGTGACTATCAGCCCGGACGGAACTATGTTTGCCTCATCACCTACTGAGCCGGAAGCTCCGGCAGTATTGATTGGCAAGCTGATGTTGCGAGATGCCAGTGAGACCAATTTGATCAGACGTGAGGATGGTTTGTTTGAACCTCTGGAGCTTGAATTCAGAGGCACAGACTTTCCCTCAGGCCCCAAAGCAGCGTCAATTCAGAGCGGCGTTCTAGAGGGAAGTAATGTGAACCCTGTTGAAGCCATGATCAAGATGATGGATTTCAGTCGCTCTTTTGAAGCACAGATAAAAATGATTAAAGAAGCTCGGTCTATCGATGAAACCGGGTCAACCATGATGAGAATTCCTTAGGCCCCCGGCTTTAAGTGAATAACATTTGAGGATATAGATAATGGATGCATCACTTTGGATTGCCAAGACTGGATTAACCGCGCAGCAAACACGCATGCAGGTTATTTCCAACAACCTGGCTAACGTCAACACCACAGGTTTTAAGAAAGACCGTGCGGTTTTTGAAGATCTGCTGTATCAGAATATTGTCCCCGCTGGCGGACAGGCTGATGCGCAGACAGAGACCCCCACAGGTCTCATGCTGGGTACTGGTACCAGAGTACTGGCGACGGAAAAAATGCATGCACAGGGCAATATTATTACTACTGAGAATGCGCTGGATGTGGCTGTGACCGGTGAGGGCTTTCTGTCCGTGCAGCAGGCCGATGGCTCTATTGCCTACACCAGAGATGGTTCTCTAAAACTGTCGTCGGAAGGTCAGTTAGTGACTGCCGGTGGCGAGCCAATTATCCCGGCGATCAATATTCCCCAGAATACCGCGAGCATTACCATTGGACGCGATGGCACAGTCACTGCCGAGCTTGCCAATAGCGGTGGCGCTGTTCAGGTCGGTCAGTTGCAGCTGTCGAGATTTGTTAATAATGCAGGGCTCACACCTATCGGGCGCAATCTCATGCTGCCGAGCAATGCCAGTGGCGATGCCATTATCAGCATCCCTGGTGAAAACGGTGCTGGCATGTTGATGCAGGGTTCTCTTGAAGCCTCCAATGTCAATGTGGTCGAAGAGATGGTCAATATGATCGAAACCCAGCGCGCCTATGAGGTGAACTCCAAAGCCATTTCCGCGGCTGATGGCATGTTGCGCTTCTTGAACAATAACCTGTAGGACAAACTGATGAACCTAATTCGTTTAGTAAATATTGTTTTCCTGGGTAGTGTTTTAAGTGCCTGTGCAGTCCAGCCAGCAATGATGCCAACGGCAGAGTTTTCGCCAGTGCAACCGATTCCGGCAAAAGCGCCAGTGCAGCCAACTGGCTCCATCTTTACCAATGGGCGAGATCTGTTTGGTGATTTGCGCAGTTATCAGGCGGCCGATATTCAGGTGGGCGATCTGATTACAGTTCTGCTCAATGAAACCACTCAGGCGTCACGGACCTCTGGTCTCAGCACCAGTCGCGAGACTGAAAATGATGTTATTGGCCCGGACCAGTTAAATTCCATCGTCGATAATCTGGGCTTTGGTGCCACCTTTATGACCAATGCAGAGACTGATGGCTCAGCTATTAGTAGCGAGGGTACCGGTACTGCTGGACAGACGGCTTCGTTGACCGGGTCCATTTCAGCCATGGTTGTAGAAGTACTGGCCAATGGCAATCTAATCATTGTCGGCGAGAAGCAGCTGGCACTGACCGAAGGTACAGAGTTTATTCAGGTCAAGGGCATTATCCGCCCAGCTGATATTCAACCGGACAATACTATTTTGTCTCAGCGAATTGCCCATGCGCAGATTTCTTACCGCGGTACAGGTCAGTTAGCGAGAGCATCCAACACATCCTGGGGCACTGGTTTGCTCTACAAATTCTGGCCGTTTTAAGCGGTTTCAGGGGATAGGAACATGATTAAAATTAAAGCATTTATTGTACTGATTGCACTGCTGGTCTCTGGGACTACCAGTGCGGACAGAATCAAAGACCTTGCTGATGTTGCCGGTGTACGCTCCAACAAATTGGTAGGCTTTGGATTAGTGGTGGGCCTGCAGGGCTCAGGTGATGGCAAGGACTTGCCGATTACTGCCCAGTCATTAAAAACCATGCTTTCCGGCTTAGGTGTCAGTGTTGACGGACCAGTGAGTGATTTTGATCTTGGTGATCAGATGGCCGACCTGGCCGCGCAGAATGCCAAGAAAGAAATGAAGGTTGAAAATGTGGCTGCAGTAATGGTCACCGCAGAACTGCCACCTTTTGCCAAGCCAGGTCAGCGTATTGATATCAATGTCTCAGCCATTGGTGTGGCCGAGTCACTGCGCGGCGGCAGCTTGATTATGACCCAGCTGCGCGGTGTTGATGGACAGACCTATGCCCTGGCTCAGGGAGCCATGACAGTGACAGGCATCAGTACAGATGCCGCCGGCAGCAGCATTCAGATTGGTGTCCCTACATCTGGTCGCATTCCTAATGGCGCCACCGTCGAGCGCATGGTTGAGACGCCTTTTGATACTGCGGATCATATTGTGCTCAATGTGAGAGACAATGATTTTTCAACTTCAAATGCCATTGCTGAGGCTATTAATCTGGCCTTTGGCGCCGGTGTTGCACGCGCCCTCGATGGTGTTTCGGTTGCGGTGAGTGCGCCTGCGGACAGCTCCCAGCGTGTTACCTTTATGAGCATGATCGAGAACCTCGATGTCACCCCAGGTGAGCCCCCGGCCCGAGTTGTGATTAATTCCAGAACGGGCACTGCTGTGATTAATCGCAGTGTCAAAGTGACGGCGGTTGCCGTTACCCATGGCACCATCTCGGTCAGTATCTCGGCGACCAATGAAGTCAGTCAGCCGGATCCCTTTAGTCAGGGCGTGACCGCAGAGGTGCAGAATGCCGACATCATGGTCGTTGAACCGAACAACCCCATGTTTCTTTTTCAGCCTGGTGTGGATCTGCGAGAAATTGTTGATGCCGTAAACCAAGTTGGTGCCTCACCCTCATCGTTGATCGCGATTCTGGAAGCTTTAAAAAGCTCCGGCAGTCTGCGTGCTGAGCTGGTGGTGATCTAAATGTCAGACCTTAATCTGTCAGCTAAAAGTTATCTTGATTTCGCCGGTCTCGGCGAGCTGCGTTCGCGCGCCAAGACCAATGATCAAAGTGCTGCGCAGGAAGTAGGTCGTCAGTTTGAAGCTATGTTTGTACAGATGGTGTTTAAGTCTGTGCGCGAAGCCAATGTGCCCTTAAAGAGCGATCTAATGGGATCCTCCAGTGTGGATACTTTTGAGCAGATGTACCATCAGGAGCTGTCTCAGGTTATGGCCCAGAAAGGGGTTTTTGGTCTCGGTGACTGGCTGTCTGAACAGGTACAGAAGCAAACCAATACAACCAAGGCGATGGACGCGTATCAGCAGCTTTATGGGCAGACGTCCAGCCCGGCAATGGCTCTTGACCCTGCCGCCGAGAAGCGCTCCTTTTCCATGCAGGATAAGCCAGTCACAGGGATTGAATTATGAGTGATATTTTATCCATTGGTGCTGGTGCCACGCAGCTGTATCGACAGTCGCTGGCCACGGTCAGTAACAATATTGCCAACCTTAATACCGAGGGCTATTCCCGTCAGGTGGCGAGCTCTGCAGAGGGTATGCCCAGCCAGCAGGGTACAGTGTTTATTGGCACGGGCGCGCGCCTGCAGGGTATTAGTCGCGCCTATGACGAATTTATTGAAAGTGGTCTGCGCAATAGCAGCAGTGATCTTTCGACCCAAGAGCCCTTGATTCAGTACGCCAATCGTATTGTCGATATTATGGGCTCTCAGGCCTCTGGATTATCCAGTGCCCTGGATCAGTTTTTTGCCACGGCCAGTGACCTTAGTGCCGACCCGGCATCCAGTATTCAGCGCCAGCTTTTTGTTCGCGACGCTGATGCTCTGGCCTCTCGATTCCGCGAGATATCCGGGCACCTTGGGGCTGTAGAGCAGGAAGCTCGTTCGAATATTGAGCTTCAGGTAAGTAAGATTAATTCTTTGTCGGCACAGCTGGTGGCGGTTAATTCCCAGCTGAGCGGAAAAATCTCAATTGATAAACAGCCAGCGGGCCTGCTTGATCAGCGCGACCAGATTCTTCGGGATATGGCTGATATCAGTAAAATCCATGTGACTGAAGCCACCAGTGGTGAAGTAGCCGTGCGCCTGGGCAGCAGCTCTGGCTCACTGATTGTGGATGGCAAACAATCTGTAGATCTGGGCGCCAGATTTGATGGCAATGATCCGGGCCGCGTCGACATAGTGGTAGATCCCTACGGCGATACCCGGGCAGCCAGTACTGTGAGCAGCGGTATTTTGGGCGGCTTGATTAATTTCCGCAGTCAGACTCTGGGTCCGGCTATGGATAGTTTTGATTACCTCGCCCAGACATTAGTGGCAGAGGTTAATGAAATTCACAGTGCCGGTCTTGACCTTCGCGGTCAGCGCGGCACCGATCTATTCCAGATTGATTCAGTGTTCGATATCAGCTCTCCCACCGTGTCTGCTGATATTGATATCGAGATTGAAGTGGTAGACCCCCAGGCTTTTAAATTCTCACCTTTCCAGATTCGCTGGATGTCTGAGGATAGTGTCTGGCGCATAGAGGATGGCAAAACAGGCGCAGTGACCTTTGCCCGGCCC
>Ga0209405_1000444_pt1 | contig 34473 bp, 54 predicted proteins | sample COGITO_mtgs_1105_6_FD_184803 | JGI IMG/M metagenome (GOLD analysis project Ga0209405, IMG submission 184803) | Pelagic marine microbial communities from North Sea - COGITO_mtgs_110516 (SPAdes) (version 2) | ecosystem: Environmental > Aquatic > Marine > Epipelagic ...
TAGCAAATAGCACGATACAAACACCGAATTATTATTTTGATACAACGGGCTTTGCAGACTGTAATGATTGTTTAGGGATCACGACAACGACAATACCACCCACAACCACGGTATGTATAAGCGGATCAGTAGACGGGTTTGTTTTTTGGAACGAATTTGAACGTTTTGATAATGGAAGTTTTGATTTATACCCGAACAAATTTGCGGTTATGACAATTTCTATTGGTGTTGGCGATGAAAGTCCAAATTGTAACACGGCTTTTGGTAACTTTCTTTTATCGCTTAATGGCGGTGGTAATTCATTAATTTTAAATCACGATGATCCACTAAGTTATCCGGTACCAATGGCTACGAGTGGTTTCGCGGCGACTTGGGGCCCAAATAATTCTAACAATGGCTATAAAGAATATGTTTATTATTTAGCCGGAAATCCTTTAGGAGATCCTATCAAAACTTATCAATGGAATTTAAACTTAAATCAAAATCCTACGGGTTGCGATGAATATAACGGAAACGCCGATATGTCTGTTGTATGTTATGATTACCCGGTTGTGGTAAATTCAAACGCTGATTTCTTCCAAGTAGCCTTGCAATTAGAAACGCAAACAAGATCTTTTGAACTTGTATCGGGAACACAATTTTGTAAACTAAGATTAGTTAGCACCGGGGTTATAGTAGGGGCAACCGCATTTAGTTGGGCTCAATTAACTTATGTTTTGCGTAAAGACGGGGTTATTTATCAACAAGGTGTTTTTGAAGTAGATGGGCCTTATGGCGGTTTTGGATCTGTTGATCAAAAAGAATTAGATATAATCTTAAATGGGGATCAAGGCGAAGACGGTATTTATGAAATCACAATAGAATTAGAAATGACGACACACCCACAAAACCCACCACCTTACGCAACGGCAAGTTTTGAACTATTTACCCCGGCACCAACTTTAAATTAATATGATATATTTAAGCGCACAACCCGATAGTTTATATTTTGCTTGGCAAGTAGAAGTTATGCTAACGAATTTTATTGACAAAGGGATTGATCCGAGCAACGTTCACGTTGTGGTTGGATATAAGGGTAATAACGTAAGTAGAGAATTTGTTAAATTAAAAGCTAAACATAAGGAAGTTAATTTCGGGTTTATAAAAGATATTAGGCCTTTAAAAAATTATATTTCTTCCGTAAGGCCGTTTATATTAATGAAATATTTTCAGAAGAATTGGCAGTTGAAATACAAAACTATTTTTTATCACGATTGCGATATTTTATTTACAAGGAAACCGGAATTGAATATTTTTAAAAAAGATGAGGTTTGGTATCAATCAAATACAAACGATTATTTAAATCACAAATACGTTAAATCAAAAGGCGACGATGTCTTGCAGAAAATGTTAAATATTGCGGAGGTTGAAGAAGATCTATTTAAAAAAAATATGTTTAGCTCGGGTGGTGCTCAAACAATAATGAAAAATGTTGATTGGGTTTTTTGGCAAAAGGTTTATATTTTAAGTGAAAAATTATTTACTGAATTAACAGAATTAAACCGACAAAAGGTAAAAGAAGATCCAACACACCACGCATTACAAATTTGGTGCGCTGATATGTGGGCGCTTTTATTTACGGCTTGGAAATTAGGCCACGAAACTAAGATCGATAAAACATTAGATTTTACTTGGGCAACTTGTAACGTTTCTAAATGGCACAAAAATTTAATATATCATAACGCCGGGGTAACGCCACAAAACAAGAATTTATTTATGAAACAAAATTTTACAAATAAACTACCTTATTTCGTTAATATAAATATAGATCGAACAAAGGCCAATTCTAAATATTATGATTTAGTAAAAACCTTAGGTAAAAAAACTTGTTTAAAATGATTGGAGATATTATTGAAGCACTAAGATACGATTTTAAAAGCGATAGCGAATATGTTGCTATGGCAAAAGGAAAGAACAAACTACCAACCACGATAAAAGAGGGTTATAACGAATTAAGAGAATTATGGCAATCGAAAAAACAATAGACGTTAATGTAAATTTAGGTGATGCTACTAAGCAACTTGAATTTTTAAATAAAGAACTTGAAGATGCCAAAGATCTTACGGCCGATTGGGAGAAAGAATTATTTGATTTAGAAAAACAATTAAAAGCCGTTCCAAAAAATAACCTTGCGCAACAAAAGAAATTGCGTGATGAAATTACCAAACAAAAGGATCTTATAAAAGAACAAAAGTTTGCGGTAAAAGATCTAACAAAAGCAAGGGGTAAAGCTAATGAGGTTGTTAAGAGTGCTACTAAAAATCAAGCTGACTATACCGGGGCAACGGGCCTTGCGGATAGGGCAACCGGCGGTTTATTTGGGAGTGTTAAAAACCTAACCACTTCACTAACCTCGGCAACCAAAGGATTTAATTTCTTAAAGATCGCAATAATTGGATCGGGTATTGGTGCTTTAGCTATCGGTATATTATCAGTTGTTCAAGCTTTCAAAAGATCGGAGGAGGGGCAAAATAAGTTTGCTAAAATAATGGCCGTTATAGGGGCCGTTACGGATCAATTTTTAGATGTATTGGCAAATGTTGGGGATAAAATAATTAGCGTATTTTCAGATCCTAAACAAGCGATAATTGATTTGAAAGATCTTATTGTTGAAAATATTACAAACAGAATAACCTCGTTAATTGATACGTTTGGATTTTTAGGAAGCGCAATCAAAAAAGTATTTAGCGGAGATTTTACCGGGGCCTTAGATGATGCAAAAAGCGCCGGATCTTCTTACATAGATACAATGACCGGGGTTAAAGATACGATCGGTAAAACAACCGAAGCCGTAAAAGAATTTGCCAAAGAAACTTTAAAGGAGGCAAATCAAGCCGGTGACATAGCCGATAGACGCGCAAAAGCGGACAAATTAGAAAGGCAATTACTTGTCGATAGGGCTAAGGCCAATAGAGATATTGCCAAGCTAAGAGAACAAGCCGAGGATCGTGAAAAATTTAGCGCCGAAGAACGTATAAAATTTATACAAGAAGCTTCTAAGATCGATGATGAAATCACGGCCAAAGAAATTGCAAAAGTACGTTTAAGAGTAAACGCGAAGAAAGAAGAAAATGCTCTTGGTTTATCTACCAAAGAGGATAAAATGGAACAAGCCCAATTAGAGGCTGAATTGATCGCTTTAGAAACGCAAAGATTTTCAAAAAAGAGGGCGTTGACGGCAAGAACACAAGCTTTAGTACGTGAGGCCCAAGCCGAAGAAAATAGAATAGCGCAAGAGAAAATAAACCTACAAAAACAAATAATTGAAGCCGAGGCAAACACGCTTGATGAAAAAAGGGAGTTAGAATTACAAAAGGAGCAAGAAAAATACGATGCTTTAATTGAACAAGCAGAAGCCAACAACCTAAACACCGATGAACTTGAATTATCAAGAAACGAAAGGTTAGCAGAATTGCGACAAGGTTTTGCAGATCAAGACGATGCAATTAAGGCAAAATCAGTAGAAGCACAAGCCAAGTTAGACAAGAAAAAACTTGACGATCAAATCGCTACAATACAAGCGGAAGAAAGCAACCGACAAGCGCAAATACAACAAGTAGGTGGGGCTATAAATAGCTTACAAAGTATATTTAGTGCATTTGGAGAAGAAAATAAAGCTTTAGCAATAGCCGGGATCGTTACAGAACAAGTTAGTGCGATCTCTAAGATCATATCTAACACCGCAGTAGCTAATGCAAAATCGGTCGCCGCGACGCCATTAACGGGTGGTATGCCATTTGTTGCGATCAACAATATAACGGCCGGTTTATCAATAGCCGGATCCGTGGCCGGTGCCGTCAAGGCAATCGGAGATCTTAAAAGTAAAAAGAAATCCCCAAGTAGTGGATCAGCGCCAAGAGGGGCCGGTGGTGGCGGAGGATCAGCCCCGGCAGAAGCGCCACCGTCATTCAATATCGTTGGTGCAAGTGGCACCGATCAATTAGCGGAAGCGATCGGAGGGCAAACACAAGCGCCCGTTCAAGCTTATGTGGTATCTAATGATGTTACAAGCGCCCAATCAATGGATCGAAATATAGTCGAAAATGCAAGTATTTAAAAAAAAATCGTTATAAGAATATGGATATAATAGAATTAATATTAGACGAAGATCAAGATAATTTTGTAGAAGCAATTAGTGTTGTTGAAAATCCGGCCATAGAGGAAGATTTTGTGGCGCTTAAATCTCAAACATTTAAGTTTGAAAAGCAAGACGAAGAAAAGAAGATCCTTATAGGCCCAATTTTGATACCTAACAAGCCGATTTACAGACGTTCGGGTGATCGTGAGTATTATATATACTTTAGTAGAGAAACCGTGCGTAAGGCCTCGCAATTGTATTTAAAACAAAATATGCAACATAATTCAACTTTAGAACACCAAATGGCTTTAACCGGCTTAACGCTTGTTGAAAGTTGGATAATAGATGATAAAGCAAACGATAAATCCAATTCATTTGGAATGGATCTTCCATTAGGAAGTTGGGTTGGCGCTATAAAGGTTGATAACGATGAGGTTTGGAACGGATATGTTAAAACGGGTAAAGTAAAAGGCTTTAGTATTGAGGGTTATTTCGCTGACAAGATGCAAACACCCGAAGATGATGAAGAACAATTATCAAAGGGCCTTATTAATGAACTTAAAGATTTATTGAAATAATGGCTTACGAAAACTTTAAAACGCCGAGTAGAACAAGCCCAAGGAACGGCCGACGAGGTTGTTTGTGTGAAAATAATACATACCACGTGGATTGTTGCGACGGATCGTTACAAGCCCAAGGGATCGGGAATATTTATAGCCCACCATATTTGTTGCAAGAAGATTTAACGCCTTTAACAACAGAAGAATTTAATCTAATATTTTTATAATGAGTTTACCAATATCAAAATTACCCGGGGTTACCTCGACAACAGAAACAGATGTAATTCCTATCGTACAAAACGGGGTTACAAGTAAAATATCAGTAAATGATATACCAAGGCCTAATATAATTAATTATGGAAATTATACAGATCAAGAAATTGTTGCTAATAGCGATGATTGGCAACAAATTACCTTTGGTAATCCTAATGATGTTGGCGACGCTGATGTTGGCGCCGTTTTAAAACCAACGGGTGATTTAGAACTTACTAAAATAGGTTATTATCGTATCGATATTAAATTACAATTATCAAGACAAGGTACCGGAGGGCAAGGAGGTAATACGGTAATCGGAGTAGTAATGAGAGTAGGTGGCCCCGGTTTAGGAATACAAGGTAGCCGAGGTATTGGTAATGTCTATGCTATTAATTTACCAAATTTTCAATCAATGGATACGTTAGAATTTAGTTACGTGCATAGAATACAACGAAACGATTTTCAAGAACCAACGCCCGAAAATTGGCAACTATTAATGACAAGAGATAGCGCCTTATCAACCGGCCCCGGTGAAACCCAAGGCGGTTTGTATAATTTTGAAATAGGTAATCCGATAACTAACGGGCCGAGCAATCAATCAACCTCGGCAAAAATAACTGTGACTAAACTATAAAACGCTTAAACGCAAAATCAAATAAATAATTCGTTAAATATAAAAATTAAATTATGAGTGCAACTGATACTTTAAATTCAGTCCGAACTTTGTTAGGATTGGACACTAAATTAGAACAAATGAAATTAGAAAACGGCACAATTTTAGAAGCTGATAAGTTTGAAGCCGATCAACCGGTCTTTATTGTTACAGACGACGAAAAAGTGGCTTTACCTATCGGATCCTATAAAATGGAAAACGGGTTTACACTTTCAGTAGAAAAAGACGGCGTAATTGCTTCCTTAGAAGAAGTTTCAGAAGAAACGGAAGAAGAAGTTGAAACCGAAGAAGAAGAAAAAGAAATGGGTTATGTTAGCCGTGATGAATTTGAAATGGCTTTACAAGAGATCAAAAAAATGATCGACGATTTACGCCCGGAAGATGAAGAAGAAAAAGTTGAAGAAGAAGTTAAAGAAGAAGAAGTTGAAGAAGAATTGAGTAGCGAAACGGCCGAGTTAAAAGCAGAATTAAGCAAACCGGCGTCAGCACCAATTAAACACAACCCGGAAGCTTCAACAGAAAAAACAAGAAATTTTAAATTTGCTCAAAATCGCAAAAAAACAACTTTCGATCTTGTATTGGAGAAAATATCAAAAATTAAAAATTAAATAATAAATAGAAATTAGTTATGGCAACTACAACAAACATTACAACTACATACGCCGGGGAATTTGCCGGTGAGTACATCGGAAGTGCATTACTTTCCGGGGCTACTTTATCACAAGGATTGGTATCAATCAAGCCGAATGTAAAAGACAAAGAGGTTATCAAGAAAGTTGATTATACGTCAGCGATCGCAAACGCTTCTTGTGACTTTACACCAACGGGATCGGTTGATTTAACAGAAAGAATTTTAGATCCTAAAGAATTGCAAGTAAATCTTGAACTTTGTAAAACACCATTCCAATCGGATTGGGAAGCAGAAAGTATGGGTTTTAGCGCTCACGATAGCTTACCACCTAAATTTTCAGATTTCTTTATCGCAAGAGTAGGGGCCGATGTTGCCCAAGCGGTTGAACAAAATATTTGGAGTGGATCGGCCGGGGCCGGAACATTTGACGGATTTTCAACTTTATTTGCTGATGCACAATTTGCAACAGACGGTGGTCAAGTAATTGCACCGGCTTCTGTGACTGCATCGAATGTAATTGCAGAACTTGGCAAGGTGGTAGACGCTATACCAAGCGCCTTATACGGCAAAGAAGATATGCAAATTTATATCTCACAAAACGTAGCACGTGCTTATGTTCGTGCATTAGGTGGATTTGGATCTTTCCTAAACGGAGAAAACAATTCCGGTGTTAATACACAAGGAACAATGTGGTATCAAAACGGAGGATCTTTATCTTATGATGGGGTTACTTTGGTAACGGCACACGGGTTAGCAGACGACAGAATGGTCGCTTCTCAAAAATCAAATTTATATTTCGGAACCGGTCTTCTTTCAGATCATAATGAAATCAAAATTATTGATATGGCTGACATTGACGGGAGTAAGAACGTGAGATTTGTAATGCGTTATACGGCCGGAGTACAATACGGCGTGGCTTCTGACATAGTTTATTACGGAGCATAAAAATTAATAATAATTAGCAAGACGGGGTGGGTAAAATAACCTACCCTTTTTTGTTTAAAAAAATAGAAAAACTATGAGTTGTTTACTTACTTCGGGCAGAATAGAGCCTTGTAAAAAAGCGGTTGGGGGCCTTAAGGCAGTTTACTTTATTGACTATGGTACATTAGGTACTATTGATTATGTAAACGCATCAACCTCGGCTGAAATTGACACGGTCGCCGGTACACCGACGGCTTACAAATACGATCTAAAAGGTACTTCTTCTTTTGAACAGACAATTAATTCTTCAAGAGAAAACGGAACGACATTTTACGATCAAACACTAAATCTTACGTTTAAAAAACTTGACAAAGAAACACACGATGAAATTGCGTTAATCGCAGTAGCCCGTCCGCACGTAATTGTTGAGGATAACAACGGAAATCTGTTTTTAAGCGGTTTAGAGCACGGATCAGATGTGAATGGTGGTACGATTGTGACCGGGGCCGGAATGGGTGACCTAAGTGGTTATACTTTAACCTTGTTAGCACAAGAATTGGTACCGGCAAACTTTTTGCTAAACGATCTTGCAACAACGGGTATCACGGTATCAGCATCGCAAATAAATCCATAAGAAAATAGGATTTTATTAATAATAATCGGGTGGCTTTAATTAGTCACCCTTTTTTTGTACAATTTATCGAACAGATTGCAAAAATTATCGTTTTGTTCGTTATTACAATATGATAGTAGTTAACGCGACAGACAACACCCCGACAATAACAATATTACCGAAGATTAAAGTCACTTATGAAGTTGACGGAATAAGCGGATATTATTTGGAATTTATTGATGATGAAACCCAAGAAATTTTTACATTTGGTAGTGGCGATACATTTGAAATTGAAGGAGATTTTTTTCAAATAGATATTAATAATAGCAATGGAGATTTAAAGGCCGAAAAATATTATACTTTGCGAATGATCAATAGCACCACTAAAAAAGTTGTTTACAGAGATAAAGCATTCGTAACAAGCCAAAACCCAACGGTAAAATACGACAATAACAAGGATCAATACATAAAAGCCGATACGGGCAATAACGATTACATTTTATTATGAAAAAAAAATCAACCAAGAGCGCAATTAATATTGTAAATCTTAACAATTATAATTCGCCGGATATTCAAATTAACAAACAAAAAGATTGGGTAACGTTTGGAGATAAAAATTCATACTTTAAATATCTTATTGATCGTTATAGTGGATCGCCAACAAATAATGCTATTGTAAACGGCGTATCTCAAATGATTTACGGGAAAGGGATTGATGCAACCGATAATAGTATCTTTCCTAACGAATATGCACAAGCCGTAACGTTATTAAACAAAGAATGTGTTAGGAAGCTAACATACGATCTAAAACTAATGGGCCAATGCGCGATCCAAGTAATTTATTCTAAAGATCGCAAGAATATAGCCCAAGTTGAGCATATGCCGGTTGAAACCTTGGCAATGGAGAAATGCAACGATAAAGGAGAAATCGAAGCTTATTATTATTTCCCGGATTGGTCGGCAATTAAACCGACTGACAAGCCAACAAGAATACCGGCTTTTGGATCAAGTAAAGAAGCGATCGAAATACTTTATGTTAGGCCTTATGTGGCCGGTCATTATTATTTTAGCCCGGTTGATTATCAAGGTGGTTTGCAATATGCAGAATTGGAAGAAGAAATAGCTAACTACCACCTAAACAACATATTAAACGGTCTTGCGCCGTCGATGTTAATTAATTTTAACAATGGGGTGCCGAATGAGGAACAAAGGGCACAAATAGAACGATCAATTAAGGATAAATACTCGGGATCTTCCAATGCCGGGCGCTTTATCTTAAGTTTTAATGAAAACGCCGATACAGAAAGCAGTATTGAAGCGATCCAATTAAGTGACGCGCATAACCAATACCAATTCTTATCAGACGAAAGTATGCGTAAAATAATGGTTTCGCATCGTATCGTATCGCCAATGCTTTTAGGTATTAAGGATCAATCCGGCCTTGGGAATAACGCCGATGAACTAAAAACGGCTTCAATATTAATGGATAATACCGTAATAAGGCCGTTTCAAGAGCTTTTATTAGACGCCTTTGATAAGATACTTGCTTTTAACGGAATAACGCTTAATTTATACTTTAAAACGCTTCAACCACTCGAATTTGTTGAAATAGATACCGAAATTGTAGATGATGAAACGATTGAGGAAGAAACCGGGGTTGAACAATTATCAGCAGATCCAAATGAGCCTTATCAATTAGGCGAAGATGATACGCAAGTGCTTTTAGGTAGTTTAAAAGCCGATGAAATGACCGATGATTGGGAATTTGTTGATAAAAGAGATCACAACGATAGTATGATGAGCCACGAAGATTGGGCAACAATTTGTATTGAAGAAAAAGAGAATTTATTTACCGAATTAGCCGGTAAAGTAATACCAAAAAACAAACAAAAAAACGAAAATACATTTAGTTATTTAGATAAATCCTTTTATCGTGTAAGGTATCGTTATAAGGAAACAATCCCAAGTGACAATTCAAGGGAATTTTGTACCGCAATGATGAAAAGAATTGGATCCGACGGGAAACCGGCCGTGTATCGAATTGAAGATATTGACACCGCAAGTAAAAAAGGGGTTAATCAAAAGTTTGGGCACAAGAAAAAGCCTTATGATTTGTTCCGTTGGAAAGGTGGGCCTTACTGCCACCACGTTTGGGAAGCGGTTTTATACCGATTGAAGAACAAAACTAAACCAAGTAAGTATTTAAAGAATTATTTAGAAACCGGATCCATACCTAAAACCTATCAACCGACACCATACGGGCACAAAGACGCAAAAATTGCCCCGGTCGATATGGAAAACGGAGGACACCACCCAAATTGGAATAAATAAAAACCTATGGCAACCGCATTATTCATAACAACAAAGGATCTAAAACGCAATACTATAATTGACGGAAACGTTGATATAGACAAGTTTATTCAATTTATAAAAATAAGTCAAGAAATCCATATTCAGAACTACCTTGGTGGGGCTTTATACAATAGGATCTCAGCCGATATTGTAGCCGGTAATTTATCCGGTGATTATTTATTGCTTGTACAAGATTATTTAAAAGATATGCTAATACATTTTGCAATGGTAGATTATCTTCCATTTAGCGCTTATCAAGTGGCTAACGGCGGTGTATTTAAACATACATCAGAAAATAGCGTGTCAGCGACAAAAAACGAGATCGATTATCTTGTAGATAAACATCGGGATTTCGCGCAATTTTATACTAAGAGATTTTTAGATTTTATGTGTTTTAATAGCACCAAATTTCCGGAATATAATGCAAACCAAAACGGTGAAATGTACCCGGATCACGATGCAAATTTTGTTGGTTGGGTATTATGATAAGAAAAAGCAAACCGAAGCTTAAAAACGTTGAATTGTTATTAAAGTTTTTGGGTAAAAAATTAAATAAAGAAAATGATTTGGTATCAAACAAATACGTTAAACAAGATCATAAATTATGAGTATAAGAAACGAAGCTAAAATACTATCTATACCAAGCGGACAAATAGAGCCAAAATTAAACCTTTGTAATAGTTTTGGTGGTCGAGGCTTTTCTGTTGGTCAATTACCTACTGATGTTAGTCTTGGCGGTAGCGCTAATCCGGGTTACACTAATGCAATTAGACACGCACGTTGGATAACACAAACGCCAATGAGTGTATTTTCACGTCAAGGAAGTTGGTCTATACAAGGTGACGGGATCGGGTGTAACGATACAAACCGGCCTATAATTGATTTCTCTAATTTTGATAATAATTCGTGTCCGTCATTTTCAATGATACCACACACGCAACAATATCTTAAATCTACTGAAAACCTTTTAGATACTAACAATTGGATTGTCGGTGGATCCGGGCGAGTAAACTCTATAACTAACGATCTTGATCCTTATAATGGAACACCTTTTAGATATTCAAGAATTGGATCTGCAACACCAACAACCCCATTAAACGGGGCTTTATATCAAACGATTGGATATAATAATAATGCAAGTTTTATACTTTTAAACAATTGGTCGGCAAGTTTATTTGTTAAAAGAGGATCTTTAAACACGCAAGTAGGAATACAACTTCTAACTAATAGCTATACAACCGAGCAACAAAATTACGCGATCTTTAATTTTGATACTGAAAACGTTACTTCGCTTAATGGATTTACACCAACTAATGACGATGGTTGGAGAGATCAATTTAATGTAGAACGATACGCTAATGGTTGGTATCGAATACAAATGAGGCTTTCGTTTTCTTTTTTACAAAAACGCGGAAGATTTTTTGCAGTATATCCACTTAAAGGCGATGTTACACCAACTTCTTGGAAAGCCGATAATGACAACGGAAATTATAGTAATTTTTTAGCGCCAAGCGGTCAATTTTTTGACCTATCAAAACCTAATGTAACAACAAGGGGTAAAAAAATAACTAATACACTTCCCGAACAATCCTTGGCGTGGGCAAGTACAAGTGGAATACAACCTTATATTAGAAACGTAAGCACACAAAATGTAGTCTTTCAACCCGAAACGAAATTTAGGCAAATAATCGGGCCTAATATACAACCACCCGGGGTAAGTTATTCTTACTATTTTGATATTTGGGTTTCAGACGATACGCCAAAAATCTTGGCTCAATTTTACGAGGATAATATAATTGCAAATCCTTTCTTTATTGCAAATACAAAACAAAGCGGTTATTATTTTAAGGACACCAAAGGAACAATGAACGTTTGGGTAAACGGAACAGATCCAAGTAATACAAATAATTTGGTTGAATTACCATACGGAAGAAACCAAGTTGTTTTTCAATCTAATGGGATTTGGATAAACGGCGTACAATATGACACGGATCGATCCTTTCAAAGTGGATCTACTTATTTCAAAACTGATAAAATTTACGGATCTTATTTTGATATGAGGGCCGAAACAAGATATTGGATCAGCCAATTTGCTATTTGGGAAAGAAATTTAACACAAAACGAAATTGAAAGCTTATGATTTTATACAAGAAATACGTATTTGATACGGCCGAACAATATCTAAAGAAAATCGAGGGGTTACCTAATGATTTAGGTTATACGCCAATTTTATTACCAAACCCGGTGGCAAGTGAATTTGCTTTACATTTGGGCCATACCCCGGAAGATGAAGAAAATATGAAAATCGAAGAAGATCTTACCATTGCGGTTGATGTACTTTGGGAAGATATAACCGAAAGCCCGTACGGGTGGAAAACATATGAAATTAACCCAACCCAACCTTGGAATAGAGTTTTGGGTATTGATCAGAAATAATGAATTTAACAGACTTTAAAATATATGCTTTGAACGGAGGCAGTTTAATGATTAGTTTTACTAATGTAGATGCAGTATTAAAAATATTGCTTTTAACCGTGTCAATAGGATACACGTTACAACGTTGGTATTTAATGAATAAAAATAAAGAGCAATGAAATACGCAAATGGTTGGGGTGCAATGTACCCACTTTCTAATTTTGGTTTTGGTGTGGTTGAGGCCGATCAAACAGTTTGGGAAGATATATTTCCAATAAGATATGGTTTTCATACCTCATCGGATAGCAAACAAGGTTGGATCGCAAGTAATAGTAGTGGTGGTTTAGAGGGCACTACAAGGGGCTTAATTTGGACTTTAAATTCCGGTGTTAATTTTCAACTTGCGCAATCGCCAAACGGGTTAAATATAAAAACTAACGAAAGAAAGCCAAGCCGGGTAATTGTAAGGTTTAGCAATAAATCGGGTGATGTAAATAATGATAAATATAAAATCAAATTAGCTATGACGGGTGGATCTGTATTCAATTACGATTTTGATGTTGTTGGATTGACTGATTATTTAAACGTTCAAAACTTTTATATTGATATACCGAGTTATGCGAATGACGAACTTGATAGAATATCTATTCAAACAAATACTTTAGGATCGGATCCGGTTTCAGAATTAAAAATACACCAAGTAATTTTAGGATAATGATTAAAAATTTAAGAAGATTAGCCGATTGGCTTGAAAAAGTAAAATGCAATATGCACAATAAGTGGAACGCTTTTTTAGAAAGCATTAAAACTACTTGCAAATGCGTAAGGTACACAAGATAATAATTCATTGCACCGCAACCCCGGAGGGCCGAGAAGTTTCTGTTGAAACGATCCGTAAATGGCACCTAAAAAGAGGTTGGCGTGATATTGGTTATCACTTTGTGATATCGTTAGACGGTAAAGTTAATGAGGGTAGGCCGATTGAACAAACCGGGGCCCACACAAAAGGCCAAAACTTTGATAGTATTGGTATTGCTTATGTAGGCGGTGTAGAGGCTGAACGTAAAGACGGCAAATGGATTGCTAAAGATACACGAACACCCAAGCAAATAAACGCATTAGAAGAAACGCTATGTTATCTTAAAATATTACACCCGAAAGCGGTTGTTTACGGACATAATGATTTTAGTAGGAAAGCTTGTCCAAGTTTTGATGCAAGGGAAGAATATGAATGGATCTCAAATCAATTTTAAATGAAAAAAATACTTAACTTTTTAACCGGTAATGTACTAAAAGAGATCGGTAATGTAATTGATAATATCTTCACGAATGATGAAGAAAGATTACAAGCTAAAAACGAATTAACACGTATAATTCAATCGAAAGAATTGGAGTTACAGAAGATGCAAACCGAAGTAATTGTTGCTGAGGCGAATGGTAATTGGCTTCAACGATCTTGGAGGCCGATACTTATGTTGGCTTTTGGTTTTATAGTTATTTATGTTAAATTTATTGCACCTTTGTTCGGGTTTACGATCCCGGAACTTGAAGATGATTTTTGGAATTTATTACAAATTGGTATTGGTGGGTATGTAGTTGGCCGAAGTGCGGAGAAGATTGCAGACAAAATTGTTATCAATAAAAAACAAACATAATTATCCCTAATTTGCAACTATTTGATTTCGCTTTTGGAAGTGCGAAATAATTATCATATATTTGATTGACGAAGTTATTAAGAAATTTTGACAATAGCAACTAAATTTATAAACGATATGAATTTCCAATTAAAATTAGATCCCTTAGGTAAGGTGGAAAAAAAGGGTGACACCGAAAAAGATATGTTTTGGTTAACGTTGAAAACTTATAATGCAACGATCGAAGGCAAGTTTGAAAAATCTGAAATCAGACATATGATACAGATCTTAGACAATGCAATCTAAAAAACCAAAAAAAAAACCAACAAGATCCAAGTTAGTAAAACAAGCCGATAAAGTATTTAGCGAGTATATTAGAAGAAGATACGCAAACGGATTTGGTGTTGCCGAGTGCTTTACTTGTGGCAAAGAAGATCATTGGAAGAAGCTTCAATGCGGTCATTTTCAATCCCGTAAACATTATTCAACCCGGTGGCACGAACAAAATTGTCAAGTACAATGTTCGGGTTGCAATATCTTCCGTTATGGAGAACAATATAAATTCGGCCTATATCTTGACAAACAATACGGAAATAACCTTTCTGAAAAGCTAATGCAAGAGGCCCGTAAAACTGTAAAATTATCTAATTTTGAGATCCAAGAAATTATTGATCGTTATAAAGCTTTGATATTAGAATTAAATTAGTATCTTTGAATGGATTTGTTAATATACTCTTTTAAGAGTTTTATTGTTTATGTAGAAAGATCGGCCATTAATTTAGTCGATCTTTTTTTTTATCAACTATTTTTTGTAACTTAGCCGTATAAACATTAAATCTTTTAATTATGAGTGATTATTTAAGGGCCCGGGTTGAGGCTATGCAAAGAGAGATTGCAAAACTACAGAGCGAAGTGGATTGTCTAAAAGCAAAAAACGAAATCGCTGAAACAAATAATATTAATCAACAAATCTAAAAAAATGCAAAGATCAAAATTAGTAGACTTGTACAAAAAGTACGATCTAAAAGAAGAAGATTTCTTCACGCACCAACACTACACTATCATAACCCGACAAGGTATAGATAAGATCCAAGCGATCGAACAAATTTTTATCGATTACGAGGTTATCAAATGCGAAACCAATTTTGCGGTTTTTAAAGCGATAGCAGAAAAAAAAGATAAGAAGATCCAAACCTTTGGAAGCGCTTATAAGGGCCCGACGTATAAAGACGGGAATACCAATTCTTGGTATGTTGCAGAAATGGCCGAGAAACGCGCTATGAGTAGGGCCGTTTTAAAATTAACCGGATTTTATGAATTGGGTGTTTTTGGCGAAGATGAAAGCGAAAGTTTTAAGAAAAATTAATAAATAAATATAAATAACAATGGCAAATAATATTTTAATAGACGGGTTGTTCGTGAACGAAAGCTCGGTAGAATGGATCGATAAAGAAATTGTATTCGATGCAAAAGTAATGGCGCAACTTTTAGTTGAGAATAAAGAAGTTTTCGAGGGTAATAACGGCCGAGGAAAGATCTCTATTTGTAGATCTAAAAAAGATCGAAATAAGTTTTACGGAACTTTATCCACTTGGATCCCAACCCAAAAAGAAGCGGTATCAAGCAAACAACATATGCCGGATAGAGATAACGACGGCGATGATATGCCGTTTTAATAACTAAATAAGAGGGGCAAATATGCCCCTTTTTTTATTCAATTATAATGCGATTTGAAACGAAAAAAGATTTAGATAGAGAAAATAAATCAGCCGATTTTTTGTGCGATACCTTTGGGTTTTCTAAAAGAAAACTTGGAAAAAACGATATTGATTTCGCCATTTATGACAAAGAAAAACTTTTGTTTTATTTGGAAATTAAAGGAAGATTAAAAAACATAGAAGAAGCTTACCCGTTACCAATATCTGTAAAAAAATTAACCAAACTTAAAGACAAAAAATTTCAATCGGTTATTTTATGGGCTTGTAACGACGGAATTATATTTTCAAGAATAGAGAAATTAAAAGGCAATATAAAGATCGGAGGCAGAAAGCCAAGAAACGGATCCTTTAACGATATTGAATTTATGGCGTATTTCTATAAATCTAAAAACTTAAACGAATTTAAATATAAATTGTAATTTCACAAATCCATAAACAATAAACAAATCCAAAATGTTAATAGACTATAACAAAACCACCCAATATCTTGATGATGTAAGATCGGGTAAAATTAAAGAGGGCCTAAGATTAGGGGTGCCGGAAATCGATCTTTACTTTCGTTTTAAACCCGGTAATTTTAACGTCATATTAGGCCACGCAAACGTTGGTAAAACAACCGTGATATTATATTTAATGCTTTTATACGCTAAAAGACATAACCTAAAATGGCTTATATTTTCAAGTGAGAATGAGCCTTATTCAATCGTTCGAAAGCTGATCGAATTTTTGGATCAAAACCCGATTAATAAAGTTAAAGAAGCTGATTATCAAAAGCATTTATCTTACATAAACGATACTTTTAAAATTGTAGATCCCGGAACGCTACATACTTATAGAAGCTTGTTAGATCTTGGGAAAGCCGTAAAAGACGCTTGGAGTTATGACGGAATGCTAATCGATCCTTACAATAGTTTAATAAAGGATCAAGAACTTATGAAAGGTGTAGGAGGGCACGAATACGATTATCAAGCAACAACCGAAATAAGGCTATTTTGTAAAAAAAATAACGTTTCAGTTTGGCTAAATACCCACGCAAATACAACGGCCTTAAGAATAAAGCACCCAATGGGCCACGATTACGTTGGGCACCCGATCCCACCATTGGCGAGTGATGTTGAGGGTGGTGGTAAATTCGTAAACCGGGCTGACGATTTCTTGGTTATTCATCGATACTTACAACACCCAACAGATTGGATAAATAGTTTGCTTCACGTTAGAAAGGTTAAAGAAGTTGAAACCGGTGGTAGGCCTACACCAATAGACGATCCTATCAAGCTGACAAGCATACCGAATAACGTTGGATTTATGATAAATAATAAAGAATTGTTAGAGAAGCCTATAAGGGAAGAATTTAAACCACTAATATAAATGAGCATAAAAAAGAAACAAACGGCAGTACAACGCTTAAAACGGCTTGAGAAAGCGGTTGGGGAACTTTATATTATGATCCACCACCTTTCAAAAAAAATTGATGAATTTGTAGAAGATCCTAAAACCGAGCAAAATGAATTATAACGGCTTTGCAATACAACACGTTTGGATCAAGGGCCTTATGTTAGGTGTATTATATTACGATCCTTATATGGAAGTTACAAACGGAAATATTTCTATTGAAGAATACGATCCGGAAGATTATTACCAAGTGGTAGATTTTTGTTTTATATTTTTTGCTATCAAAATTACAGTATGGTAAACGTACTTGAAATAATAGCTTCTCAGCATAACAAATGGGTGAACGTTGTTCGATCTTTTGGTATGTTTAATTACCCCGAGGATATTGTTCAAAATATGTATTTAAAGATCCACAAATGGGGTGGTAAATATGATAATTCGATTATGTATAATGAAACCGAAATAAACGAGTATTTTATTTTTAAGGTTTTACGAAACTTATTTTTAGATTATCACAAAACAAAAAAAGCAATAAGCATAGATACGTTTTATGAGCCGTCTATATCAGACATATCAAAATATATTTCAAAATACGAGTATAAAGAAAGGTTAGGGATCGTGGAAGATGAGATAAAAACTTGGCACGTTTACGATCAAAAAATATATGAATTGATCTTCTTAGAAAACAAATCAATGTTAGAATTATCTAAGCAAACCGGGATCGATTATTATTCAATTTATAGATCAGTCAAAAAAATTAAAAAAATATTAATATCGAAATTATGAAACTTGGGGATTTAGTACACACGATTACAAAGTACACCGGGATAAGGTGGCTTGTTAAAAAAATTACAAAGATATACGGAATTGAGGATTGCGGTTGTGATCGTCGCCGAGAAGAATGGAACGAAATAAAAATTGATAGACTTGACAAATGGATAAAATAGACAAAATTGATTGGTATAAATTTAGGGCCAATACGAAGCCGAGCTTAAAAAAAGATGAATTTAATTTGGTTTGCCTTTTACACGCAAAATATTTTAAGCACAAATTTTACAAACCGTGTACGTGTAACCCCCGTACAATAAAAACTTGGATTGCTCAATTAAACGATTTGTATGAAAAAGATAACGGCGACGAATAAATTTGAAAAAGCTTTTGTAGGATTTTTAAACACTTTCGATGATTGGGAATTGGAATGGGTTGGGGATCAGAATTTATGTTATGACGCGATCGGCAAAACGCCGAAAGGAAATGATTGTGTTATAGAAATGAAATTCAGAAAGAAATACTATGATACCAAAATGCTTGAAAAAGCTAAATACGAAAGCCTTATGGCCGTTCCGGATTGCGTGAAGATTTATTTCGTTTCCGATCCTAAAGGTAGTTATTGGTTTTGGTTAGATAAACTAACCGAAATGAATGTTATAAATAAAAAATGCCCGGCTACATCATATTGGGGAAAGGGCCGGATCAATAAAGAGGTTTATTTATTGGAAGAAAGTGAAGCTTCAATCGTAAATTATGTAACAGAAGATCAACCCCCGAGTGTTTGGCAAAGTTATTTTGACAAGAGAGAAACAAAATAGTTATCAAATTTTTTTGATAATTGATATATTAGTTATAATTTAGCGGTATAAACAATAAATCTTAAAATTTTTAATTATGAATTATCCAACTTTATTTGAATTACTTAAGCCCGAACACTTAGCAAAATACGAGAAATCGAAATTAGAATATCCGACGATTGCGGAAAACTTATTTTCGGCTTTAACAGAAAAATATTTTGTAGGCCAACTAACTTTAAACGATTGTACTAATATCTGTTGTTGTTGTGGTGTATCTTATTTGTTTAATTTTACCACGATCCACGAATTATTCCGCACGTATAAACTTGAGAAAGGCGAAGCGATAATCGATGAATAGTAAAATCAATACGTTAAAGGATCTCGAATATTTCGGGGCCTTTACATATTGCGCCGAAATGGTGCTAAAATGGGAGAAGCTTAAACCGGATAACCCCGAGATTAAAGAGTTTGCCCGATCGATAGCAGTTGTGTTTTTTTATGTAAATCAAATACAATCTGATCGTATGCATTATGACAATGCAATAAGCGAATATAGAGCTGATAAAAACCGGGCCGTATTAAGGGCCCGTAAATCAGAAGCGGAGGTTAAGAAACTAACCGAAGAATTAAATAAACTTAAAAAATTAACAAATCTAAATTTATGAAAATTATTAAACAATTACCAACCGGTTTGTGGTGTTGCATTGATGGCAAGGGCCGTGTATCGGTTTACACCGACGAAGAACACCAATCCATAACACACAAGATATGGTTTAAATCTATGATAAATAAATACTTTAGCGATGAACGTAAATAGCCTATACTACGTAATAGAAACGTATTTAAACGGAAACAAAGGCCACGCAAGAGGTTATATCAATAAGATCAATTATAGCGGACGTCAAATAGTGGGCGCTTGTGATCTATACGGAATGAAACCGGCCTTAGAAATTTTAACCCAATTAGGGGTGGATCGATTATATTTAGAAAATGCCTTCCACGATTACGAAAGAGAAAATTTAGAGGAAGCGAAAACAATAATAAACAATTATAAACTTAAAAATTAACAAAATGAATATTCAATTATTAGACGGCTCAAAAGAGCCACAAAAAGATTTGTTGGCAAAAATGTACGACGATCATTATTATTACGGAGAATTAAACCGAAAGGCCTTAAGCAGTAGCAGTATAAAATTGCTTGTTGATAGCCCGAAGAAATATTACTTTGTTCAAAAATACGGATCCGGGGAAAGCCAAGGAATGCGCGACGGAAGATTATTACATACTTTAGTTTTAGAGCCGGAGAAATTCGAGCAATTTAATTTTGTAGAGGTTGCAAGTAAAAATTCAAAAGCTTATAAAGAAGCCAAGGCCGAACACGGGGTGGTTTATACATCAAAGGAAAGATCCGATGCAGAACGATTAGCTGACGCGTTATTAAGAAACGAGAAAGCGAAAGGAATATTAACCGGGGCCGAGTTTGAAGTGCCTATTATCGGACATATCAAAGGCCACGCGTTTAGGGGTAAAGCCGATATTGTAACACAAAATGGTGGTATTTGCGATATCAAAACAACAACCGATATAAAAGCGTTTAAATATAGCGCCAACAAATACGGGTATGATTTACAATGTTATATCTATTGCCAATTATTCGGGATCGATTTTAGAGATTTTCAATTTCTTGTACTTGATAAAGCAAGTTTAGACATAGGTGTTTTCGATGTATCGGAAGAATTTTACCTAAGGGGTAAACATAAAACCGAAATGGGGATCAAACGATACGAAGAATGGTTTATGGATAAAGGGGCCGATTTAGATAACTATTACATAGAAGATATTTTATAGATGAAACAACTAATAGAAGTAGCCCAAAAGATCAACCGATTGGCTGAATTAGATATATTTAATAACACAAGGAAACGGGAGTATATTGAGGCCCGTTCCTTGTTTTGTCTAATTGCCTACCGATATTGTAGTGCAAATTATTCACGAATAGCTGAATTTTTAATAGCAAATGGGAAATCAAGCGATCATTCGACAATATTGCATTCAATAAAGAATTATGAAATTTATAAAATCTATAATAAAAATCTTGACATTTGGTTGGAAGACGTTATTGAGAATTTACAAAACCTTGAAAGTAATCAAAAGGTACAATTAGTAACGCATAAAATAAAGCAACTAACCGATCCCGGTTTAGATCTAATAAACGAATACGTTTCACAGATCCACCAAACAAAAGAATATCAAAAATAAAATACTTAATAAAAATCGTTATACAAATATGAAAACACAAAAAATTTCAATCCGTAAAGTAAAAACAAATCCACAAAACCCGAGGATAATAAAAGATTACAAATTTAAGAAGCTTGTCAATAGTATTCAGCAGTTTCCTAAGATGCTCGAAATAAGGCCTATTGTTGTTAATTCTGATATGATTGTCTTGGGTGGTAATATGCGATTAAAAGCTTCAGAAGAAGCCGGGTTAAAAGAAGTTTGGGTAACGCAAGTTGACGATCTAACACCCGAGCAACAACAAGAGTTTATAATAAAAGATAATTCAAGCTTTGGGGAATGGGATTGGGATATACTTGCAAACGAATGGAATGTAGAGGATCTTAAAACTTGGGGCCTTGATGTACCGAAATGGGAAGACGTTTCTTTTGATACCGAAATTGAAGATACCGGCGAATATGATTATCCGGAAGATAGCGTAAAAGGATCTCACGTGAAAATGGTACAATTATTTCTTGATACAGATACTGAGCCTAATTTTAGAAAGTGGGAAGAATTTCTTAGAACGATCTTCAAGACAGATAACCTAACAGACACGATCTATAAAGCGATTGAAAAAATGTATAACGATGAAAACAAAAGTTAAAGAGCATAAATTAACCCCGAGGTTAACAGACGAACAAACCCGTAAATTAGCCGGAACTTTATTAGATGAAACCGACTACAATTTATTGGTTACTTATGATGCTGATATTTATTGCGCTGAAACCGGCCAATGTATTGCTAAGTTTAGGAAGAAAGTTATCCCGGGTAATATAGCGAAAGATGCATTCGAAAACCTAAAAGGCGCTTCAACACCTACAAACAACAGACCATTTTCCGGTGGCGAGTTTGATGACAAAGGGCACACAACCCATTACCGGGTAAAGAAAGACGGCACCCGGTCACAAACCAACCAAGCCTTGACAAGTGTAAATTCCGGTATAATCGGTTATTTCGATCGGAACGCAAGATTTCCATATTGCAGACAAACGGCCTTTAATGAAAAACAATTTAGCAAGTTTAAAAAAGCCTATCCAATAATTAACTTTGTTGATAAAGCTTACGCGAAGCTGATGCCAAAACATTATGCATTGCAAAGGGCCGAAGCTGATAAAACGAATAAAGATTTTGTTATTAAAAATACGGCCTTTACAACCGTGACCGTTAATTCAAATTGGCAAACGGCCTTACATACCGACGCCGGTGATTTTGAAAAAGGTTTTGGTAACCTTGTTGCTTTAAGATCCGGGCGTTATACCGGAGGTTATTTCGTTGTTCCTAAATGGGGTGTTGCTTTCGATCTTCAACAATGCGATCTTCTGTTAGTTGATGTACACCAATTCCACGGCAACACGCCAATAAACAAAATAGATGAAGATGCAAAAAGGGTAAGCCTTGTAATGTATTATCGTAAAAATATGATTAGTTGTGGATCGGCAGAAGAAGAAATGAATATAGTTAAACGCCGACAAAAGGGCACTCACTTAAATTAATGGATTTATCATTTAGAGATTTCTCAGAAAATATTATTCAATCGGGTGACATAGATCCGGATTACATTTTGATCCGAGAAAAATGTGAGGAACTTGGTTGGGATAAAAAACAAATGTTTAATTGGATCTTACATAAACTTGTGATCTACGATAGTTATTCCGAATTGGAAGTTATCCTAAAAAAGAAAAACATATTTGATGTTAAGTACGGAACGGAACGCCGTAAGTCAAAACGCTTTGCGCAAGATTATTTAAACAATATTCAAAAGGCCTTTATATTTACCGACGTGGAGAAGTTTTTCAGCCGTGACGGAAAGGTTGTTTTCAATCAAATAAAAACAATCAAAGGTTTTGGATCTTGGGCAAGTTGGAAATTTATGGATCTAATGAGTTGTTGTTACGGGCTTGACGTTGATTTTAATGGGATCGACTTTCGTGAAGCTTATACGTTTCCGCTAAAGGGCCTATTGATGATCCACGGGTACCCGGAAGATGTAAAGTTACTCAAAGATACGAAGCTTTATAATAAACTAATTACAAGCACCCACGATATGTTAAGCGGTTTAGAAGATCTAAAAGCACCACACAATAACAACAAAGGTTTAAGGATACAAGAAGTTGAAACCTTGCTATGTAAATACCACTCTTATAAACACAATAAATATAAACCGGGCCAAGATCTTATTCACTTGGCGAAACGTGGTAAGGAATGTATAATATAGTTGGGGCCGGGCTTTGTGGGAGTATGTTAGCTAAAGAGTTTGATAACCTCGGTATTGAATATCGGATCTTTGACGCAAAATTACCATTTAGCGCTTCAATTATTTCAGAGAATTTATTTAGCGATACTTGGCTGAAAGACGTTTCCTACATAAAACAATCCTTAGATTTCATTCACGACAATTACGAGGTTGAAAAGAGATTATTTGTTGGGCCAACAACCCAAAAAGAATTATATCATTTACCGATACCAAATGTGTTGAGGTTTGATTATATCCAAGAAGAAGTTTTAGAAGCCACAAAAGAGGGTGTTAGAACGGCTAACGGGTTTTATAAGGGCCGGAATATCATTTGCGCCGGTTTCCTCGCTAAAAAGCTATTTAAATTGCCTTATTTAGATGCATTGACCGGTCACGGGTTTTATATCAAGAAGCGAATAATAAAAGATTACATAAATACATACCGGCCTTATACTCACGAGAAGATAATGAATTGGCACGATGGATTGATTTGGTACGGAGATAGCACCGCGATACGCCACAACAATTATATGAAAAAAAGAAAGGATTATATTCAACGAAGCTTAGAAAGGCTAAAAGGCCACGGCCTTGAATATGAGAAGATCGTTTATGGATCCCGGCCAATGAATATTAAAAATCCTAAAGAGGGGTTGTTAGTAAAGATTAATGAAAACAATATTATAATCAATGGCGGTTGGAAAGACGGGTTGGTTATTTATCCATACCTAATAAAAAAACTACACAAATGGCTAAAGTAATTGCGATAGGCGGTGTTCCGGCAACCGGGAAAACAAGTATGATGCGAGAAATCATAAAACACCATATGCCTTTAACAACATTTAAATACAAATTGGTAAGGGGTTTGTACAATAGAAAAACAAACGTTTATATTATAGGGATCTATGACAATTCGTTATTTAGCGGAACGGATAAATTAAGTATGGCGGTACAACCGGATTTTATCAAGCTTGTACAAATGGAGCCACGCGGTACATTTATATTTGAGGGAGATCGATTATTCAATCGAAGCTTATTTCAAAAAGTAGATTGCGAGATTTTTGTTTTAGATGCTGATGAAGATCTAATTCATAAAAGACATATTGACCGGGAAGATACCCAAACCGATCAATTCAAAAAATCTAAACGAACAAAGATCCAAAATATATTGGTAAGCCATAAGGTTACGATCCTAACAAATAACACAAAAGAAGAAGCGCAAGAAAACTTAAAAACAATATTAAACGAGATAGAAAAATGAACAAAACCGAACACACTAAAAAGGCGTTATTACAAGCGCTTGAAAAATCATTAGGCGTTGTAACCTCGGCGTGTAGAAAAATAGGCGTGGGCCGTACTACATATTATGATTGGTATAATTCCGATCCGGAGTTTAAGAAGAAAGTTGACGATCTACAAAACGTTGCTTTGGATATGGCAGAAAGCCAATTACACAAACAGATCCTTGGCGATAGTACAACGGCCACTATATTTTACCTAAAGACAAAAGGAAAGAATAGGGGCTATGTTGAAAGAACGGAACATACCGGGATTGAGGGCACAAAATTATTTGAAATAGAAATTGTAAAAAGAAGTGACGAAGAAGATTAAAACAAATATCGTTTACGAGCACTTACAAAATAGCGATAAAAAGATCGTTGTTGAACAAGGCGGTACAAGATCCGGTAAAACGTATAACGTGCTTTTATGGATCCTTGGCGATTATTGTAACAACAATACGGATAAAACAATTACGATCGTTAGGAAAACGTTTCCGGCCGTAAGGGGTACCGTGATGCGTGATTTCTTTGACATACTTAAAACATACGGCCTTTATTACGAGGAACTACATTCTAAATCAACACACGAATATAACCTAAACGGAAACCGGATTGAGTTTATTTCTTTAGATCAGCCAACTAAAATACGGGGCCGAAAAAGAGATCTATTATTTATTAATGAAGCTAACGAACTTAACTTTGAAGATTGGCAACAACTAATATTTAGAACAACCGAAAGGGTAATTATTGATTTCAACCCGTCGGAAGAATTTCATTGGATCTACGATAAGGTGCTTACCCGTGATGATGTTGATTTCTTCCAAACCACTTATAAGGATAACCCGTTTTTAAGCCAAGTGATAGTCGATGAGATCGAAAGGCTAAAAGATATTGACGAAAACTATTGGCGTGTTTACGGCCTTGGGGAAAGGGGTAAAAGTAGATCCCTTGTTTATAATTTTGGAACAATAAAAGAGATCCCGGAGGGTGCAAAGCTTATTGGCAAGGGGCTTGATTTCGGCTACTCTAATGATAGCACGGCACTTGTTGAAACGTTTATACTCGGCGACAATATGTATGTCAGAGAATTGTTATATCGAACGGGAATGACAAATCAAGATATTGCAAAAGAATTTGAAAGGATCGGAATTGACCGGCGTGATGAAATTTGGTGTGATAGCGCCGAGCCAAAGTCAATCGAAGAAATACACCGAATGGGTTGGAACGTAAAGCCTACTCAAAAAGGGGCTATCAATATTGGGATCGATATGGTGCGGAGGTATAAATTAATAGCAACAGACGGATCCATAAACATTATAAAGGAATTAAGAAATTACAAATACATAGAAGACAAGAACGGCCAATTAACAAACAAGCCGATCGATGCTTTCAATCATACATTAGATGCGCTTAGATATTCAATAGTCAATCGCTTAGGCCGACCAAACTACGGATCCTATGCTATTAGGTAAATTTAATCGTTTACATTATCTCTTTTTTGTAAACTAAAACGTTTACTATTCACTTTTAGATATAACTATAAGGGTAATAAATACCCGTGTAACACCAATAAAGGTAAAATAAATAAAAAAAACTTATCAAATAATTTTGATAACTAATAAAAAGTTGTAATTTAGCCTCGTCGAAAGGATAAAAGGATATAAGCCAAACGATCCGACCTAATGCGAAAGTAGCAGTTTAAGAAATCAAATCTTCCTTTTGACATTTTTATAAACAATAAATCCAATATTATGACAAATTTAGAGCTTCAAGAATTGTGTGCAAGAGAAAACGTTAAATTTACAAAACCTCAACGCGCAATCGTCGTTAAACTTTTACAAGGTGCAAAACTAACCGTGGTTAATTCGCATAGAATGTCCGGTGGCGAGTTTATGTGGGTTGATTATCCCGGGGCCTATCCAAGCTATGCCGGAAAGGTTTACAAAGCCTTTTTTAATATCTTCTACCAAATCAAAAAGCAAACCGGTGTGGTTGTAAACCCAAGCGATTTTCAAACTAAAATATCTTAATTATGCGTGTACCATTTAAGATCTTTAAAAACGAGATCCAAGAACTAACGTATGCAAACCGGGTTTATCAGCGCCGGGAACTTTATACGGCTTCCGTGTACGATTGGGCCGAGGTTACCCTACACCGATACCACGACAAATACGGAACAATAAGCCCGACAATTTTAAAAGAATTAATAAAATAGTTATAAACTTTTTTTGATAAGTAAAAATAAAGTTGTAACTTGCGGTTAATATTAACAATAAAATCTTAAATTATGTTATCAAACAATTCAGAGTACAAGGAAAGACAATCGGATTTTTTAGCGTGTATGTTAGAGGATATCGAAAAAGAGGTTGGATCCGTTTTAATCGGCGAAGATACCCCCGAGCATTTTTTGGCGAAGCTAAAGAACTTAAAGCTAACGTTAGAATTATACGCCCGTGATGTAAAATATCAAATCGATTACGAAGATTTCAACGAATTATCTAACTAACAAATCCGGGGCTTTCGGGCCCCTTTTAAATCTTAAACAATATGAAAATCAATCTTAGAAATATGCGAAGCCCAAAGGGTAACGATGTACCAAACCAATTTATAATAGGATCGGCCGACGGCCAATATTTTCAATCCTATAAAACCGTGATAGCGCACAAGGATAATAACGGCAATATCTTTTTAGATAAAAAGGCTTGGGATTATAGCCGTACAACAAGCCGGTACCGAAACCAATTTTTAGGCGAAACAACCGAGCAATGTAAATATCAAATAGAGATCGGTAATTATAAACTTGTAAATCTAAACTAATGGCAGAGAAAGAAAGTTTTTATATTGGCCAAACTGATACGATTTGGGGTGGCGATTGCGGAGAAGTTTATATTGCAGACGGCGAAAAAGTTTTAGTGTATTATGCTAAACAACTTTTAGACGATCTTCCAAGCCTTTATGAATTTGCCTTACGGGAAGTAAAAAGCGAAGAAGAATACAAGCGTAAAAAGTGGCTTGATTTTGCTAACAAAATAAAAGAAGATTATAAGAAAGATGAATAACGAAATAATCGTTGTTGGTAATGGTGGCTCGATCCTTGGTAAAAACAAGGGCCGGGCCATTGACAATTATAACGAGGTTGTAAGATTTAATAATTACCGGATCCAAGGGCACCAAGACGATGTTGGCACCAAAACTACAATTTGGTTTACTTGTAATTGTAACCCGGCAAAGGTTGATTGCGATTATAAAGAGATCTATTTTCATTCTTGGGAATGGGATCGTAATAAATGCGATTGTTATAACACGATCAAAGAACGCCACCCTAAGCTCAAACAAACACGTAAGAAGCACGTTGAGTACCTAAAGAGGGTAATACCCCAATATCCGCATAAAGGTTTCTCTACGGGCCTTATATCAATTATAATACTTTTAAAACAATATAAACAATTAGATCTAATCGGTTTTGATTGGGGCCTTGGATCGGATCGGCACCACTACGGAGATAATGAGCCCCGGGGAACGTTACACCAACCGGATTTAGAACACGAATACATAATGCAATTACACCGATCGGGTAAAATAAACTTTCTTTAATTAAAAATAAATACAAAAAATCGTTAATATAATATGAAGATGAAATTCTCAGTACCAAATAAGCTATCTGAAATAACTTTAGGACAATATCAAAAGTATTTAAAGCTATTAGAAGATAACCCCGACGAGGGCCTAAACACAACATTTGTTAAATCTAAAATGTTAGAGATCTTCTGCAATATTCCGTTTGTTGATTTGCATCAAATTAAAATAAAAGATATAGACGAAACCGTGCAAATTATATTTAATGCGCTTGAAAGCGATCCACCATTACCGGGTACATTCAAAATGGGAGATCTTGAATTTGGGTTTATCCCTAAGCTTGACGATATGACATTTGGAGAATATGTTGATCTTGATACTTATATTGGAGATTGGAAGCAAATGCAAAAAGCTATGGCGGTTTTATATCGGCCGGTTAAAGCTAAAAAGAAAGGCAAATATTTAATTGAAAAATACCGGGGTGATAACTTCCACGACATTATGATAAATATGCCACTTGACGCCGTGTTCGGATCGATAGTTTTTTTTTATCATTTAGGGATCGATTGTTCGAAAGGTATGATGAATTATTTGGAGGATCAATCGAACAACACGGAATTAGGCAAGGCTTTGGATCAAAGTGGGGTTGGTATCAATCAGTATACGCACTTGCTAAAGGGGATATTAGACGATTTAAAAGTATCACTAAACTAAACGTAAACGAATGCTTAACGATGTTAACTTTTTTGAAAGATAAAGCCGAGGTTGAAAGCAAATTAATAAAACAAAACTTTAAATAAATGCCAAATTTTAACTTAGACGAAAACGCCGGATCCATTGCTTATCATAGGGTGCTTGATGCTTGTGCCGTAAAGCTACAAGCGATGAGTTATGTTAATACCGTGACAACGGGAGATCTTTTTGAAATAGATCTAAACAAACGAACTATATTTCCGTTGGTGCATATGATTGTTAATAGCGTGAATATGGGTGGGGATAGCGGAACGCTAACTTTCAATATTACTTTTATGGCTATGGATATTGTAAACGAATTTAAAGGCCAAGATACGATTGATAAGCCTTTATTAATGGGTGAAGATAATGAGCAATTTGTTTTAAACAATACGCTGACCGTATTAAATAAGCTTAATGAATTTTTATACAGAGGAAGCTTACACGACAACAATTTTGAAATTAAAACGGCCGGATCTTGTCAGCCATTTTTTGATCGCTTTGAAAACCGATTAGCCGGTTGGAGTTATACGGCTGATATTTATGTTACTAATAACCTTGATATTTGTAGTAGTTTATAATGGCAAGAAAAAAACCCAAATACCCAAGAACTTTAAAATACTTAAGGCAATATAAAGCCGAGGTTGTTGCGGAAATGAAAAAGAATTTAGAGAAAGTAAATGCCTCGGGTAAATTATCCGATAGCATAAAAGCTTCACGAACGTCTATTGTAGATGATAATATAAATTGGTATATCGAAATGGAAGATTATGCCAAGTTTGTGGATCAAGGGGTAAAGGGTGCCGATCCAAATGGGATCTATAAAAACAACGATCAAAAACAAGGAGTACAACGGGCCCCAAATAGCCCGTATTCTTATAAAACAAAAATGCCACCACCAAGCGCGTTGGATAATTGGGGAGTAAGACGGGGTATAGCGCCAAGGGATAGCAAAGGAAGATTTGTTCCGAGAAGATCGCTAAATTTCGCAATGGCTAAAAGTATATTTCATCAAGGTTTAAAGCCTACATATTTTCTAACGAAAACCTATTCAAAATATTTGACACCCGAATTTGAAACCGAACTAATGCTAAACTATTCAAGAGATATTGAAGATCAATTTAAATAACCTATGTCACTAACAACAATAAAGCTAAGAAGCCCGTACTATATTAAAACAACACCAACCGCCAATACGCATTATGTTGCTATTGGATTGAGATTTTGGCAAGGGCCTATTAGCCCGATCCCGGGCACATACGATTACAACCTAACAAAGTTTTCTGTTGATAATCAAGATTTCGTTATTTTCGAAATTGCAAGTTTGGCAAGGGATTATTTGAAAGTTAAATACTCGGGAACAAATACAGAAGATCTTGCCGTTTGGATGCGGTATGATTATACGGCTTTTGATGATACCGGGGCCCAACTTTATAGCTTTGGCGAAACATTAATTGGATCCGACGGGTACACCGAATTTGAGGATAATCTAAATTACTTGCCAAGCTTACAAGACGTTTTAATAACAAATCGTTGCTTACAAATACCGGTTGATGAACGAACTTGTATTCCGGTAAACGGATTTAATACCACGGCCGTAAAGTTTTATTCCGACGGGGTTTTAGTAAAAAATCAAGGGGTTGTATTTAATCAAAATACATCAAACGGGATCTTAAATATTTGCTATGAAGTTTTAGCTGATGATTATTATAACCGCGTAAATTCTTTAAGTGGTGGATCTTCAATAAGATCTATTTGTGTTGATAGCTTTTATGGTAGCACCGATTATGGCGATGTAGATACGATCGTTGTTGATAATCAAGATCCAACAATTTCAACTACAATATCAGTAACCCGTACAAGGGAATGTAAATACCCGATCCATAAATTATCATTTGTGAATAAATACGGGGCCGTGCAAGATCTGTTTATGTTTAAGAATAGCAAACAACAATTAAAGGTATCGGATAAAACGTTCAAAAGAAATCTACTAACGGAAAGCACTTTTAGTTATGATACGACAGAACACCAAAAACGAACGATCCTAAAACAAGGTAATAAATCAATCGTTTTAAATAGCGGTTTTGTTAATGAATGTTTAAATCCGGCGTTTGAAGAATTGTTCCTTTCCGAACAAGTATGGCTTACAGACGATATGAGCCAAATAAGGCCCGTCTATTTGTCTGACAAATCATTTAAGTATAAAACCCACTTGAACGAAAAACAAATCAACTACACGCTTAATTTTGAATTTGCTTACGATCAAATAAATAACATTAGATAAATGCAAGAATTAATATTGTATATCAAAGAGGGTTTAGACGCTTCTGATAAATATGTCAAGGTGGATCTATATTCTGATGAGGTTGTAAATTTAACGGCCAAGATCCAAGACGTTAAAAATATTGAGAAGATCTTCACGGATTTTACAAAACCATTTACGCTTCCGGCTTCAAAAAAGAATAACAAATTATTTAAGCATTGGTACAACCCGGATATAAACGGCTTTAATTCTAATTACAAACCCGATGCGCTGATTGAGTTAAATTACCAACCATTTAGGAAAGGGGTAATAAAACTAAACGATGTTAAACTAAAAAACGGAAAGCCCGAATTTTATTCTATAACTTTTACCGGCAACACGGTCAATTTAAAAACCTTTTTAAGAGAAGAACAATTAGAAAGCCTAAGTTGGTTAGATAATTTCAGCCAAGTGGCAAGTGCCGGTGGCGTTTTAGCATCGCTTAAACAAGGGAATAGTGTTACCGTGGACGGGGTTTTATACGATAAAGCGGTTGCAATTCCTTTAGTAACCCATACGCAAAGATTTATATTTAATAATACATTATATTTAAACAACCCGTCAAATATTGCTTGGAATACAATTGGATCCGATCCCACGGTAGATAGCCGAGGTATATTTCCGGAAGACGTTAAGTATGCTATAAAGGTTTTTGTGATCTTAAAAGCTATTGAAAAACGATTTAGCACGGCCAACGGGTTTAGGAAGAATATTGTATTTAGTCAAGACTTTTTTTACGCTACAAATCCGGCTATTGAGAAGCTTTATTTATGGTGTCATAGACGAAAGGGTAAAGCGATCGGCCCGGGTACAAGAGAATTAACCGGTTTTGCAGAAACTTGTACAAATATTATTGGTGGATCTTGTAATGAGATCACAAACCCAACCGGAAATTGGGCTTTTGGTAATTGGTCTTATGCACAAGGTAACTTGTTTTGGTCGCCATTACAATCCACGGAGATTGTCACGTTTAAAACAAAGATTATCCCGGGTGGAAACTTTACAAGCACTTTATACGATCTTTCAATTTTAGAAGATTTCAATAGCGGAACACCCATTGCATTATCAGCATCGACAAACTTAACCGGGGTAAACGAAATTAGCGTAACGTATAATAACTTTGGGGCCGGTAATACATTTAGCGTTTTTGACGCTTATAATATTTACGGTAACGTTTCTTCATTAAGCGATTTTGAATTTCAAATGCAAACTACGATCGAATGGCAAAAAGAAGATCAATTTGGAATACCAAGAAATTATGCTTCTGCATTTCCGTCGGTACAAACAAATATAGATCTATTATCAGACTTTATACCAACCGATCAAGTACCTAAGATCAAGGTAATTGAATTTTTAACCGGGTTGTTTAGAATGTTTAATTTGACGGCCTATGTTGATGATTTTAGCGATGAAATAATTATACAACCATTAGATGAATTTTACGCTTCAAGCACAAAAACTTTCGATCTAACCGATTTAGTAAATTCAAGCGATCATCAAGTAAATGAGGCTTTACCTTTTACGGATATTGAGTTTAAATATAAAGATCCAAAGAGTATTTTAGCAACCGAATTTAATGAAATAAATAACCGGAAATACGGACACCTTGGTTATTCTGCATCAGCTACAAAGGAACAAAAATACAATATAGAATTACCTTTTGAGAATATGTTATTCGAAAGATTAAGCGGTGCAAGTAGCGGAGGTTTTACAGATATTCAACAAGGAACTTATATTACAGACGATCAAAATCCGGCTTTTGGATCACCGATTTTATTTTATATTCATCAAGTAGATATTACAAACGACAAAATAAATTTTGTTAGATCCTTTAGGCCACCCGAGGGTGAGCCGGTTACACCGGGAACAAACGACGCAATGGATAAAGTAATGGTACCGAGTAACGCAAGTGAAATAGGTACACCAACGGTAGCCCCGGCGTTTAATATAAATTTTGGATCTGAAATAAATAGTTACACTTTTACCGATTATAGCGGTAACAATAATTCTTTGTTTGATAAGTTTTACATAAACTACATACGATCTGTTTTCGATCCAAGAAATAGGTTATTCAAATTTAAGGCTCAATTACCTTTAAATTTTTTATTAAAGTTTAAATTACAAGACAAGGTTTTAGTAAGGGATCGTGAATTTCATATTAATTCTATAAACGCTAATTTACAAACCGGACAATCAACCATTGAACTTATAAATCTCTTTGATCTTGACATTAATAATGCGATCCCGGTAACGACAACAACCACGACGACGACAACCTCGACAACAACGACGACAACCTCAACAACAACAACAACGTTACCACCTACATTTAATTATAGGATAATAGAGTTAGATGCGAATTGTAACCAAACGGGAAGCCCAATACCTTTGCAAAGTAATTCTGCACTTACAATTGGTCAAATAATTTCATTAAATGAACTCGGAGGTTGTTGGGAAGTTTTACAACCAACCGGTGCAACGGGCACGGTCACAATAGCGCAAGAATTTAATGATTGTGTTACTTGTCAAGGAAGCGTTACAACAACAACGACAACCGAGGCCCCGAAATATTATTACCTTGCAGAAGATTGTGTTACAAAAACGAATTATATTGTTTGGAGTAATACTACAACAGAAATCGGTGAGATAATTTCTTTTGATTTTAACGGCGTAGAAACTTGCGCAACAATTATAGCAAATAGCACGATACAAACACCGAATTATTATTTTGATACAACGGGCTTTGCAGACTGTAATGATTGTTTAGGGATCACGACAACGACAATACCACCCACAACCACGGTATGTATAAGCGGATCCATTGACGGCTTTGTATTTTGGAATACAAATGAAAGATTTGATACCGGATCTTTTGATTTATACCCGAACAAATTTGCGGTTATGACTATTGATATTGGGGTTGGTAATGAGAGCGTAAATTGTAATAAAGCTTTTGGTAACTTTCTTTTATCGCTTAATGGCGGTGGTAATTCATTAATTTTAAATCACGATGATCCAACAAGTTATCCGGTACCAATGGCTACGAGTGGTTTCGCGGCGAGTTGGGGCCCAAATAATTCTAACAATGGCTTTAAAGAATATGTTTATTATTTAGCCGGAAATCCTTTAGGAGATCCTATCAAAACTTATCAATGGAATTTAAACTTAGATCAAAACCCTACGGGTTGCGATGAATATAACGGAAACGCTTCAATGAGTGT